>Ga0129333_10001546_pt1 | contig 20896 bp, 38 predicted proteins | sample CPB6_08_DNA_FD_94474 | JGI IMG/M metagenome (GOLD analysis project Ga0129333, IMG submission 94474) | Freshwater to marine salinity gradient microbial communities from Chesapeake Bay, USA - CPBay_Sum_0.6_0.8_DNA | ecosystem: Environmental > Aquatic > Marine > Coastal | place: USA: Chesapeake... | reverse complement strand
TCCCACCAACATTAATCCATAACCTGTCATCACGACCAACAGATAACTTAACACTATTACTCGGCTGACTGTTTTTAACACTATACCACGTCGGAATAGCAGTCGTCGCTACAGGAACAATTGCAGATGAATAATCAACCACGGACGGCGTAAAAGAAAACCCGTTTGGACCCAACCTCATCCTCTCTTGCCACTGGATCGGCTCATCAGGTGGCGCAGGCGGTGCATTATCCGCCGTTAAAACTATAGTATGGCTCCCCGTTAGCTCAAGACCACTCGTGTCTTGTTTAATATCCATTGGAATATTATTCGCAACAACACTGCTAGCAGCCGCGCCAGATGCAAATGCACCAATTAATCCAAGACCTTTGAGAAATTTTCTACGATTATCCATTCACATTCTCCATGAATTTAATTTATTCCACGCCTTTTTATACCATCTTTCCCGCTTTGTCAACAATATAGTTCCGTCAGGCCGAATATCCCAAACAATTACATCACCGGCAGCCCACCCTGCATCAGCCAATAAATCATCCGGCAGAGGCAATATTAAATTATCACCATCTTCTTCCAAATATATTGAATACTGCTTACAACTCTGCCTTGTACCTTGCATCATATATCGCCTTACTCACACTCGATGTAGGATTTAATTCCTCTAAAAATGCTAATAAAAATTCAAATGTCATTCCACTTTGTGCTGCCCATCTAATAGATTCCATCAAAAGCAGCGTATCATCTTGTAGTATATGGAGTGGTAATGATTTACTCATCTTTATACAAAACCTACCTTTCGTTGAATTGATTCAACCGGATGAGCCTGTCGATGAAATATGTCTGCAATAGAATACTGATCCTTCAGAGGATCATCAAGCGTAATTGCCAACTTGCTAGCAAGTACACTTGCCTGAGCACCAGTAAGATTAGCAAACGGAATTACATCAAAGCACCGTCCGGGACGGGTCAGCGCACTGTCAACATCACGAATCGACGGAAGATTAGTTGAGAAGATCAACTTCTTGTTCTTCGTCGTCACAAGACCATCACCAACATTGAGGAACCGATGCATCATGTCATTGCCCTGCGACCTACTCGATAAGAAGTTGTCCGCATCCTCAACAACCATAACACCCATCTTCCCCTCAATGAACGATGCAAACACATAATCCTTCGAAAGAATGTTTGCATCATACGTTACAACAGCAGACTGCTTTGCATGCTGCAACAGTCCACGTATGAATGTCGTCTTGCCAGTACCAGGCGGCCCAATCAACAATAAGATCGACGCACTGGACTCCATGAACGCATCATAGTAACTACTTAGCGTCCGACCATTCAACCATGGATACATCTCATCAATTGGCCTACGATCACCCCTCAAAGGAACTTCTAGCGAAGTACCGTCGGTTGCATAGATCCATTCGATTACATTGTCAACAACCTCGAACTTGTTGTGCAACGCCTCAGCCCAGCTCTCAACAAAATCATAATCACCATACACCTTGACTATGATCGTCCGGGCAGAGACCTCATACACAAAGAACGATAGCGTGCTGTCTTCAATGACAAGACCACCCTCTTCTGTAAACTGCATCAACCTAAGACCGGTCGCAGCAGCATATTCTGTCCACGCATCCTCATCAATAAGCAATGTCAATTGCCTATGAAAAGTCTTGATCTTCCTCTTGTTACGAGCAACAAGAAGTTCGGTATACACAAGATCCTGAGGACTTGATGTACCGATGAACGCCGAACTGTCTGAAGTATTCTGATGCATTGGCATCTCACTTATATCCCATGTCCATCCCTTGATACCACGACGATGATGTCGCTTACGCCTTATCCTGCGAACAGCATTAGCAGTTATTGTCGTTGTGCGGATAGTCCGCAACAACTCCTGAACATCTATCGCAACACTCATAGCAACGCCTCTGGTTCGTCAAAGACGACAGGCGTTAACTGGCTTCGTAGTTTCATGTCCCACTCAGGGAACGGCCACAGTTTGTTATGATAACGGACATCAACTCGCTGTGGCGAGTGGTATGTCTCAACGAAAGCAACGCGAAGGTCATCAGTGATGACCTCGGTGCCGGAAAATAAAAACTTACCTTTGCTCATGGAGAGAATTATCAAGCTCGTCATTAGCAAAGTCAACAATCCTCTGAGCCTCACGTTCGGCTTCACTAAGGTTCGTTGCATCAAGCTCGATAACTTCACCATCCGCTAAAATAGCACAGTAGCACTTACGATCGTGGTCGTACTCAACCGCTGACAATTCGCTCATTCTCTCTGACCTCTAGTTCAATGATTTCACCACCGTAGATAGATCGAAATATCTCCGCACAACCCTTGACATAGTACATAATTCGACGACCATCAGGGGTTATGAGAAGATATTTCATACGCGTCTCCAATAAAAATAGGGGCCTTAGCCCCTATCTATATCAACGCTTGAAGACTCGAGTTACATAGTAATACGCATTCGCGTAAGTGATCTCGAGCTGCTCGCTAATCATCTTAGCGATCGCACCGTTACCCTTGTCCTTGTTCGCCTCGAACACACGAAGAGCAGCAGCCTTCTTGTCATTGGTACGAGGACCCTTCGTAGATTGAGCCTTCACACCGCTAGCAACGACATCACGAGCGGTCTCTTGAGCCTTACGCAAAGCCTCCTGAGCCTCACGATTGTCAAAGTACTCGGCAAAAGAGGACTTCACACCTTCAGAAGCAACAAGATCAGTACCAGGAATCACATTAGACATAACAACACCTTTCAGTTAAAAGAACACTGAACAACTCAGTAAGCCCAGTATACCAAATATCTGCACATTGGTCAACAGCAACTAACTGCTTGATTTATAAGATGTTTTTGTGATAGTTGTTAAAATAATCATAGACTGAATCAAGAAAATCATCGGTTTGTCGAATAAAAGTCTGCAGACCGTCTTCATCAGTCGCTATCATTATACAGATTTGAGGACACCACACTTGCTCTCGTTCATGGAGCATTATAGCATATGCTGTACACTGGTAAAAGTAATTTGTAATCCAGTCTTCTCTCTTGTGGCGCTTGGCTGTCTTGAAGTCACCAATCGATCGTACACCGTCAATGTCTGCAACCAAGTCACATTGGCCAGCAGCCCTCAAACGGTCGGAATACAACGAGATCTCATTAGCATACACCTTACCACAGTGAGTGTCAAGGAACTGCTTTATTTGATTGAATGTAACGATGTTAGCTGGCATTGCACCAGCCGCATACTGATCATCATTCTGCAAGTACTTCTCAGCAATAGCATGGACTTGCGTGCCACGAGTTGACGCCTGAGTCGATATCCTGTTTGCTTCTTGTTCACCAACAGTTGCACGCCACTCATTGATTGCACGAGCATTCATAGTGGACAGAACAGTAGTAACCGAGGGATACTTGTTTCCCTCAGGTGTAACATAGAAGCGTTTGCCGTTTATTGTTTCTCTTGCGAGCTTCCAATCACGGTGCTGTTCGCTGAGATCAAAATACTTTGTTCGCTTGTTGTTAGAATGTGTTGACAGTTGAGCGCGTAAATCGCTTGTCATGGTGACTCTTTATTTTCTGCAACACTTCACGGAACCCTGCATCTGGCTTCTTGTTGAATGTAAGATCACCAATTGATGGGTTGCCAATCACAACCTCAAGATGAGGGTTCTCAGCAAGGTATTCCTGTCTTGCTGAGTAACTCATAATCTTGTCGAACACCTCTTCAGTGTTCTTGTCGCGAAACGAGTATGTTGGCATTACTTTGCCTTCTTGCTACGAGGTTTGCGAGCCTTCTTTTCCTCTGGACGAGTATTAGGGAAAGGCCACGGTGCTTGCTCAGCAGCAGCCTTGATCTTAGCAGGCTGACGCTTCTTCTTCTCCACAATAGGCGCACCTTCAGCAGCTGCCGGTGCAGGAGCTGGGGCGGGTGCAGGAGCAGGAGGAGCAGCTTCCACAACTGGTGCAGGAGCAGGCTCAGCAACAGGTACTGGTGCGAGTGCACGAGCGGGTGCTGGAGGTGGTGAAGCCATAACAACTTCAGACACTGGCTCAGGCTTGTGCTCTGGCTTCTTAAAGCCAAAGAAAGCCTTTATATTATCAAAAAAGAACAAACTCATTTCATTTCTCCTTAAAATTCATCTGAACGAACTAACTTAGCATAATCTTTATTCCGTAGCGCTCTGTCAAGGTTCTTCATCAACTTGTGGTCTTCGCGATTTCTTTTAACCCTATACTCTCTTGAAGACTCTTCATCACGGTCCTTAGTAAACTTTGCCGTCTTGCGATGATTCTTGCTCACTTTTCCTCTTTCTCCTTTTCTTGAATTAAACCTGGGAACGCAGTATTCACTACATTAGCAGTGATACCTTTATATGGAATTTTCTTATCTTTGACGCTACAAAGCAGCTTTGCATCCTTAGCATCAACACTCTCTAGAATCTGAATAAACATCTTCTCACGCTTGTACACATGAAGATCAGCATTGCCACCCTTGATAAACAAGTACAGCCGCCGAGCTTCTTGATATAAGCGTGCTTCTTGATCTAGAAAGTCACATGGTTTGTATGGAGGCTCACCCTTAGGTAGCTCCCACACTGCACGTGGATCTAATGCATAGAATAGAATTGCTTTTAGTGGTTCGCTCTCATTCTCGCGCAAGAAGTTTGCACGATCGTTTACTGAGGAGAGCTTAGAGCATTGCTCTAGTATTTCTGATATACTTTTTAACATTAGAAGTCACCAATGTGCTCCATTAAGAGCTTCATCTTGTGAGTAATAAAATAGTTAAAGATCTTGTCTCTAGGTTTGTTTGCCTGAATACCATACTCAACGAGAATGCTAGCACGGACTGAGTCTGGAATTTGTTTAAGATCAATCAGCATGCGATTGCGGTTCCAGTTGCGACGTATGTCTTCTGGCAATGCATTAAAGTCTGCCTTCAGCAGCTCATCAATCTTAGACTCTCGTAATGGTTTCTGACGTTGTCCTTCAATAATACAGTTATCAGGTGACAATACGTTTGGAACACCATCGCCACGGTCACCAGACAAAACCAAATGCTCGAGGAACTTCACCGGGTCATTCGTCGTAATGTCTTTCTTACGAACAGGATCAACCTGTGTAACATTCCCATACATCTGGAGCTGTACAAAATCCTTATCTCCACTGAGAATTAGAATCTTGTCATCGCTATTTAGGATTGTACCGTATTCCATACACAATGTACCAATCACGTCGTCAGCCTCAGCACCCTCAACATCAATGACACGATATGGGAAGTTGTCTTTCAACTCCTGCTTGATCATGTTAAGAATATCAAATAGTGCTGGCCAGTCGATCAATGACTTTTCTCGGTCAGCTTTTCTGTTTCCTTTGTATGGAGGAAAGAACTCTCTACGCCAGTACTTCTTGTTATCACACGCAATAACAAGCTCACCATACTGCTGGCCATACTTCACTCGAAACGAGCGAATAGTATTAATTACCATATGTCTAACGAGATCAGGTTGGATAGCATCAGTGTGCTGCCCAACCTGCGTAACGATGTTAGAGATCATTACTTGTGAAAGGTCAAGGAGTATCATAATAGTGTTATAGTAGTCGACCTTGTAATGTACTAGAACATTTGTAGAAAGTCAACGGACGGAATACTGAAACATGGGTCCTGATGGAAGTTTCCGTGATTCTGGTGTAGGATGCATCTCTAATAGACTGTTCAATAGTCCCTCCCACTCAGGTACAATAGCATCCCAACTAAACCGAACATCTACACACAACCGCCCAAACGTTGTCATGTAATGTGTTCCTGGATTGTCAATTGACTTAATCGCCATCTCGAGAGCATTATGAAATCCTAGAGCGTGTTCATGTCCTACAGGACTCCACTGATACATCAACGTAGCACCGCTAGCCGTCTCGTACAACGCTCCAAGATTTGGATGTACACATACACACCTAGCACTCATCGCTTCCATCAAGCTCAAACACGACGTCTCTGTCCATATCGAGGGATATGCAAATATGTGTGCTTCTGCAACAGCCTTACGAACTTCGTCATTAGACACGGTACCGTGATAGTTGATCTTCGGATGGTTTCTGCATCTCTCGAATAGGGCTTCATACTGCTGATCACGCTGATCCCAACCATAGATCTTGAAACTCGAGTACACATCAAGCTCAATGTTATCGTGTGTCTTACACAACTCCTCAAATACAGGAACAAGGATTTCCAGACCACGATGAGGGGTTGTATGATATATCAGCTTGATCTTATCGGTCGGCTTGTTGATTAACTCTTGTTGGATCGGCTCAATACCGTTTTCAATTACAACACACTTACTCCATGGCAGTTTGTAATAACTGATGTACTGATGAATTTGCCAGTTACTAACACCAACAATCGCATGAAACTTCTCATGTCCACCGTTCTTCAAATGTTCCGACTCTGGATCACCAGGCAGATCATGCAACCACAGTACCCGGATTTTATCTTCTTCCAACTCGCGAACACGAGACGGAATAATCTGAAAGTTATCTACGAGCTCTGTAGGTAGTCTGCTCGCCAGAGCTCTCTTAACTAATTCAGTTCCACCATTGGACTTTAGTGAAATCTCATTCTCATCAAATGCCATTTTGAATCCTCATTGTGTAGCTATTCCATGAACTTGTAATTATCGACTCGAGGCTGCTGTGAAGATAGCGAAAGCCAGTTGTAAATGTGAACTTTGTAGGACGTGCTATCAGCACAGCAGAATCACCTGGCCTAGCATCCTTAATCTTCACTGCGATTTCAACACCAGTAAACACACTGAATGCCGCTGCGACTTCTTTGTTTGTAAATCCTACACCAGTCCCGAGGTTGTATACCTCAAACTTCGTTGTGTGCGGTCGTACAAAAGCAGCGAACATATGGGCGCGGCAGATGTCATTCACATGAACATAATCTCTAACGCATGTGCCATCCTTTGTTGGATATTGGTCTCCATTTATATAGAACACACTTCTTGCATATGCTGCCTTGCATAGTTTTTGAATAATGTGATTAGATGTTAGATGGTCACCATACAAATCATCAGCACCAGCAACATTAAAGTATCTAAACACCGTGACCTTTATATCACGAAGCTCTGACATGTCTTTCAAAAGCTGTTCACATATTAACTTTGAATGACCATATGGGTTTGTTGGAACAACGGGACTGTATTCATGTACACCCTCACTAACCGGGTCGCCATATACACCAGCAGTCGACGAAAAGATCAAATGTCCCTTCCAATCAACGTCTGCTAGGTTACCAATCATCTTAGCTGTGTTGCCGGTATTGTTTGAGTAGTACAACCACGGCTGCTCAACGCTCTCACGAACATCAACAAATGCAGCTAGATGAAAGATCTTTGTAACATTATTGTCAATAGCCGTTTCAGCTAATGTACGTGATGATATACAGGTCAGGTGAAGCTGATCAATGTCCAGTAGTGGATTCTCTTCGAGATCAAAGCCAATTACTTTATGTCCCTGTGCTTTCAGAAAGTTACACAGAACAGTTCCGATATATCCACTACAACCAGTTACAATAACCGTTTCACCACCCATAACCACCCCATTATGTTTAATCCGTGATAGGGAAGAACCCCTGAACAGAGTCGTATCTAAACGATCTCCATGCCTTTTTATCTATATCCCACACAGCAAGGACATCATCGTTCTGTTGTTTAACTCTTTCCGTACTCTTCTCGTGCGGAACAACGAGGTCCTCGCGCAGTGTACATTTCATTTGACGCACGGTGCCATCACGTTTAAGAAACGTAACACTCATCACATTCTTATGAAGAAGATCTTTCAAGTGTTGCTTTTCGAACATTATTGTATACTCCAAAGAAAAGGGGACCGAAGTCCCCTTTATTGTCTAACTATTTCCCAATATTAGACAAGACCCATTGCGATGGCGCGATAGCCAGCAGCAATAACACGGCGGGTGGGGTTGCCGTGACGGAACTTATGGGTCACACGGCCCTTGGTATCAACACGAACGTTGCTATACACAGGGAATCCATCTTCCAGACGCAGTTGGCTTACAACCTTGGTAGGCGAAGCGATCTTGAACTGGGAACGGATTTGCTTGCTGGTCAGCTCAGCGCCATTGATCAGAGCAGTACGCAGCTTTTGCTTTTGAGTCATCATAATAAAATCTCCTTTTCAAACTCAAGTTGCCTCAATTGAGGTTCATTAATGTACCATGTATCAAATGTGAAGTCAACAGTTAAATTATAACAGCCGACTTTTTTGGCGAGTACGCATCTTTAGCAAGCTTCAGTTTACGAGCGCCAACACGAAGAACATAGAACTTCTTACCTTCGATTTCATCCTCATTGATCAAATCGCCAGTAATAGATTCGTTGTTCAAGCGGTTGTATAGGGTGTAGTTCGGCTTGACGACGAACTGGTTAGGACGGGTTCTCATAAACATGCTTCCTGTGGACTCGACAAATTATCCAATCATTATAGTACATTGATGGATTAAGAAGAACATCTCGGTCAAACTGAGCTTTCGCTTCGTAATATGAACATTCTCCCTTATTCCTACACAGGATTATAATCTCTCGTTTGAAAAAGTCAACACCCAACTCAGCTATGTCTTTTGCAAGTGCTGGTGAGCTGCCATAATATGTCTTCCAATCGGACGGTGCCAAATACCGTTTCTTCTTTCCTTTAACGGTCTTGGTCTTTTTGAACCAGAAAAGCTTTTTACCAATGTAACGCCTTTCTGTTGTTAGGTTTGTGATAATGTACACAAACCCATAATGTTGTTCAGCTGGCTGTTCGAATGGTTCTCCCTTGTAGAACCACGTCACTCTTCATCCTCAAACAACCGACCTTGGTCCTCATCATCAAACTCTTCATCCACATCCTCGAGCTCGCTACCACAGAACGGACAAAACGAAACGGGCTGATTAGCATCGAAAGGTGTGTGAATTACAAATTCAGAGTCACATTCAAAGCAGATGTGTGGTTCATCTTCCAACAGATCGACCATAATAATACCTCCTTGCATTATGGACGAGACTTTCGTAGTCTCCATCGTATATAGCAGGATCATTGATTCCAAGGCGATCAAACGCCTCTAGTCGTTCTATACACGCATAGCACTTACCACAGTGTGTATGCTTTGTTGATACACCTCTTACATACATCTCTTGCTTCTCTATTGCACGTATACACGTGTGTGTAAAAGGAAGAAGATCCTCTACACCCATCTTGTAGTATAGATCTACAATGTGATGCTTATCATACGTTAGAAACGGTCTATGCACCTTGAACCATACGACATACTTACGCTGCTCCTCTGGTGTAATTTTCTCTGGGTCTAGCAGTGTTGTGTTCTTTCCAGAGAATCCAGCAACAAAGGTAGGATCACTATCAACAAAGTTGACAAACAGTTTGTTTTCTTTGTTAAAGTATTTGTCTGGTTCCTGTGGCTTGGTGGCAATAACAGCACTGTTCTCAAGGTAGCCAGCTTCTATGTGGTTATGAACAATGCCCAAGTGCTCACACATCGATCGAGCATGATCCCACTCATGAAGGCGCCTGTCGCCAAATCGCCACGTGCATGGTATAATATTATGGTTTGGATATCGCTCCAGGAGGATATGGAGCAGGATAGTTGACTCCACTCCTCCTGTGAACCCAATGTACAAGTTGCCAGGTGGGAAGTCGGGAAACGATTTGTCTAGATCGAACTCCCGACTATCGGCTCCTATCCTTATGCAGCCTTGCCCCACACCTCATCCCATGTTCCAGTCGTTGCACCACGAGCATAGTCTGTGGCACGATTCTCAAAGAAGTTAGTATGAATCGGTGCGTTGATCATCTCTTCGACCCACGGCAGCGGATTCTTCTTTACCTTCATGATACCCTTGAGACCAAGAGAGATAAGGCGACGATCTGTAATATAGCGGATGTACTGTTTAACATCATTACTGTCCAGACCGTCCATAGCGCCCATCCCAAATGCCAGGTCAATAAACCTGTCTTCGAGTACAACCATTCGTTCAGCAATCGTGTAAATTTGTGACTTGAGCTCATCAGTCCATATCTCCGGATTTTCCTGTACGTATGTACGGAACAGCTTGATCATTGATTCGGCATGCATTGTCTCATCAACAACAGACCACGTAACAATCTGACCCATTCCCTTCATCTTACCTTGACGTGGGAAGTTCAGCAGCATGATAAACGAACTAAACAGTTGCATTCCTTCTGTGAACGCGGAGAAGACAGCAATATGTTTAGCAGTGTTTTCACGTGATGAGTTCTGTGTTGCGATATCGAGCACATAATCGTGCTTCTCTCGCATCTCTGCATACTCTAAGAACTCGTTGTATGTTGTCTCAGGCAGGCCAAGCGTTTCGATCAAATGCGAGTAGGCAGCAATGTGCAGCGCCTCTCTCGCAGCAAATCCACACAACATCATCCGTACCTCTGGTTGAGGAAAGTACGGTAAGTAGTTACGAACATACCCACCAGCAACGTCAATGTCTCCTTGTGTAAAGAAACGGAAGATGTGTGTAAGAAACTGCTTTTCTTCTTTTGTCAGCCTCTTCTTCCAATCCTTAACATCCTCAAGCATTGGCACTTCTGTATGAAGCCAATGGCTTTGCTCATGCTTCAGCCATGCATCATAAGCCCAAGGATATGTAAATGGCTTAAAAAATGTTCTCTCGTCAGATAGTTTTAATTTTCTTTTCGCGTTCATGTCGTCCTTGCCATTGTTGTTAAAGTTAATAAGAAAGGGGCAGCAGTGCTGCCCCTTATCCAGTCACAAACGCATGCTATTTCGTAGGATTAGCAAAAGCAATCTTCTTCTGCAGGAAGTTCAACAACACGCCATACGCTGGGAGGATCACCAGCAGGCTCACAACCATCTTAACGACAATGTGGTTTGTTGCCACTTCTGTCCAGTTGTGCTCAAACTTGCTTCCAACGTTCTTCCAGAAAGCTGCACCAAAGAATGTATATGTGTCAATCACGGTAGCTGCAACACTACTCAGCGTAGGAGCAATCCACCACTGATTGAACTTCTCACGGAAGTATTGGAACACATAGACATCAAGCAACGTGCTAACCAGGTATGCTAGCCCGCTAGCAAAGCCGATACGCAGAGCAACGTGCTGAGGTGCACCAGACCACAAGATCACTAGGATACTAGCAATGATTGCTGGAATAAAACTCAGACCAACAACAGCGCGTCCGAGTTCTTTACCAATCATTCGAACAGTAAGGTCGGTTGCCACAACAACGAGCGGGAATGTAAATGCCGCTGCTGCTAGAACGTGACCAAACAACTCGAACTTGAACGTAACGAGCCAGTTGCTAAGAGCGATAATGAATGTGTGGAATGCTACGAGCTTGTATGCTAAGCCCTTATCCACACCAGCAAGAAGTTTACTAATCATTTGTTTTCCTTTCTAGGTTAATTGCACCAACTTGTTTTGGCCTCTCCATAATATTCCCTTGCAAACCCATTCTGGATCAACAGAGCTCTCAAACTTTTTCCGTCAAGTAGCACATCACCAAGTACGCGACCGCCATACTTGTCCCAGTCCATTAAAATGATTTGACGTTTTTGACTTTGACCAATCACCTGCTTGGTGAACGCAGTTGCTGCCTGACCTCGCTGGTCTTCTTGAGGACATTTAGCACGAAAGCTTTTCTCTGGAGTGTCAACACCAAAAACGCGTATCGACAGTTCCTTCTTCAGGGGATCTGGAAGCCACGGTGCTTGGAATGCAACCGTATCCCCATCAATCACACGTGTTAACACGACATCATATGTCACTCCCTGCTTCTGTTGCTGTGCGTACACAGTTGAAGCAAGAAAAGCAAGCACTAGCGTTAGTATAACCCTCATTTAGCTTCTCTCCTTGTTAGTTCTTCCACGGTAAGACCCACTTCGTTCTTACCACCAAAAATTGTTCCTAACCTCTTCTTGTTAATGTGATCGAGGTTTGCCTTGTACACTTTATCAGGCAGGGGAACGTATTTAACCTCTTTGCTAATTTTGGCAGCGTGAGCCATGTAGAATTCCACAAACGCCTTAACCTCCGCCTTGTCTAAGCTCTTAGCGTTAACATAGATGAAAATTGGGCGGCTGAGGGGATTATACGATCCGTTCATTACAGTCAGTTCGCTAGGAGGGGCAGCCTTACCTTCCTTGTTAACAATCAGCACCGCCTTGAGCTTATTTGTGTTTTCTGCGTAGTAGGCATATCCAAAATATCCTAAAGATCCTACATCCGACGACACACCCTGCACAAGAACGTTGTCGTCTTCTGAAGCTGTGAAGTCACCACGGCTTGATTTAGACTTACCAACAATTGCTTCGGTAAAGTAGTCAAACGTGCCTGAGTCAGACCCAGCACCAAACAACTTCAGAGGACGAGCAGGCCACTGAGGGTTAATCTGATTCCACATTGTGATCTTACCCTGCGCTGCTGGCTCCCACATTTTCTTCAGCTCATCAATCGTCAGCTGCTTGATAAAATCGTTCTTAGGATTGACCACAACAGTCAGCGCATCAAACGCAACGGGCAGCTCATAGTATTGTACGCCAGCTGCCTTGCAATCATCGATTTCTTTTTGGAGGATTGGACGTGACGCATTCTGCACATCTATCTCACCTCTGCAAAACTTTTTGAATCCACCGCCAGTACCGGAAATACCGACTGTAACTTTAACTTTGGTTTTCTTTTGAAAGTCTTCAGCAATTCCTTCAGTGATTGGAAACACTGTAGAAGAGCCGTCAATCTTTACTGTTTGTGAGGATGCTGAGAGCGCAACAAACGCAGACAACAGGATCGCAAACTTTTTCATGTATACTCCTTAAGGTTGATAGGTAAACACAGTGTCAAGTCTGGTTATTTTAGCCAACGGCTTGTAACCAAGTGGTTGAATAATATTATAAATGTCATCATAGTTATCAGCACATTCAAGAATCAGCATCGGATGATGTTTGTTGATCGTTTTGATCGCACCTCTTAATGCTGGTGGTTCGTATCCCTCAAGATCAAGCTGAATAACCTTTACATCACTAAATCCAAAACTGTCAATTGCTACTGTTGGGATCCCTGGTTGATCAACTGCTTCGACACGATTCATTCCTCTGTTATCTAATGCCATCTGCTTAATTTGTACAGAACCCGGACCTTCACCAAGTGCGCAATTGAATTTCGTAATGTTTGGTAGTTGACAATTGAGTGCAAGACAAAAGAAGTTTAACGGATCTGGTTCAAATGTATACACATGCTGAAATAATTCTGTATATGCTAGTGGATACACACCACAGTTACCACCAGCCTGAATAACAGTTCCTTTAACTTCTGGAAAGTGCTCCTTTAGTATTGGTCGTAATCCTTTGACCCAATCTTCCATGATAAGCCCATAAGTGTACTTGTCCTGTGCTGGCCAGTACCACTGTGTAACATTACCATATGAAGCCTCGAGTTTGCCAATATGCTTTTCAAAGTTGTTTAGGTTCATTGACAGTATCATCACTTTCATACATGACAGTATTTGTTGCTCCTAGAGCCCACTTCGGGTCCGTCTCAACAGACCACCGCTTTGTAGCCACCCTGAAATCAGGTATCTTTAGTTCCTTTGGATTGCTACTTGGCTCCATGATCAACAGCCTGTTATTAGGCTGTGCAGCAAACTGTCCATTATCACACATAACAAAATTATACGACTTGTGATCTTCAACATCTTCACTGAATCCAGTATCTAGGACATTGAAATCTGGGTGTGCTGAGTCGACAGTAAACATATACACACCATACATCCAACCACCATCCTTCAGCTTAAACTTACACCGCATCGACTGTAGTTGTGCCTTTTTGATTACAGTAATATCATACGACAAGCTATCCCACAACTGAAGATAGTCAAGAGGTAGTGGTTTTCCTTCTATTGGTTTCCAGCAGTATGCATGAAGAGGGAGTTTGTCGTATAATGCACCATAGTTGTTGAGGTAGCACTCAATTCTAAATGCTTGACCTCGTAGTGACTTTACAGATATCCACCAACAAGGCTCGAGCTCACCATGCCCCTTTTCAAAATCATAGAGAAATTCTTTTCGCACATAACATTTGACAGGTGGTAAGTTAGCTACAATATGTGCCATTCGTTACTTTCGCGGTTTGCGTGGTTTCACACCGGATGTAATTTTGTACTTAGTTCGTACGCCACCACCCCGAAGCTTGGTCTTAATTACTGTGGTCTTGTTCCCACAGCCATATGTCGACCTCTGCGTTGTCCTACCCATATCATCCTTCGCATGCGAGACAAACATCACCCTCGGCAACGGCCTTGAGGTCAATTGTTTGAATTACCTGCCGTTCAATTCTCTTTGACACCTTGTCCGCCTTTGCCAGCTTTTCGCTACGGCAGTAGTACAGAGTCTTGAGACCGAGCTTCCATGCAAGGAAGTGAACAGCATGAATGTATTTAATGTCGCTGTCAGGACGGAAGAACACATTCAATGATTGAGCTTGATCGATAAATGCTTGACGATCAGCAGCGTGTTCAATGATCCACCGCTGATCAATCTCCATCGATGTCTTAAACACATCCTTAGTGATGTCATCCATCCACTCGAGGTGTTGAACACTACCATCATTAGCAATAATGCTTGACCAGATTTGCTGATACTCATCTTCACCCTTAGGTGTCAGAGGTGAGCCGTCTGGTGACAAATGCTTAATGATGATAGCATCGAGGTACTTGTTCTTGTTTAAGTGAGAACCCGATAGAGTGTCTTGACGATATGCGTTAGCACGATAGGGCTCGATACTAGGAGAAGTATTCCCCATAAGAATTGAGCTGCTAGCATTGGGAGCAACAGCCATAACATGAGAGAACCTCCGCCCGGTCCCTGCAGCGTCGGGAGCCTCACCACGAACTCGTCCCAGATCAATGTTAGCTTGTTCAAGTTTGTTCCTTATGTGCTTAAACATACGGATGTTGGCCGACTTAGCCATCACGCCTTCAAACGGAACGTTGTGTTGCTGAAGATAAGCATGAAAACCAAGCGCACCAACACCAATGGAGCGCTCACGCTGCGCACTATACGTCGCGCGTGAAATGCTACTAGGAGCATTGTCAATAAAGTGCTGAAGAACATTGTCGAGCATCTCAGCAACATCATGTAAAAACAACGGATCATCTTTCCATTGGTCATAGTATTCCAAATTCACAGATGACAAGCAACATACAGCCGTCCGTTCCTTGTCGGTAGGAAGGATAATCTCACTACACAGATTTGATTGCCTGATCGACAGTCCTAACTTTTTCTGGAACTCAGGCATCAATCGGTTACTAGTATCAATAAAATGCAGGTATGGCTCGCCAGTCTGCATCCTCATCTCAATGATCTTTGTCCACAACTCCTTGGCTGATACTACCTCGCGGACTTCTCCGTTGTGAGGATCTTTCAACTCCCAGCTGTCATCAGCGTTCGGATCCTTCATACAGTTCTCAATGATCTGCATGAATGCATCTGGAATATTGAGTCCATGATGAAGGTTTAGTGCCCGCATGTTCGGGTCGCCGGTCGGCTTTCTCATTTCGAGAAAAATAGCAATATCTGGATGAGAGATATCAAGGTAAGCGGCATAAGAGCCGCGGCGAGTACGGCCTTGACGATAGGCGAGGCTTGACGCATCATAAGTCCGTAGATGAGGCATAACCCCAGTGGACTTATCATCAGCAGAGCGAATGCCAACACCGATTCCAACTCCGCCTCCTAGCATCGATAACCAATTAACTTCAGAAAGCGTATCCACCAACCCTGCCGAGCTATCATGGAGATAAGGGAGGAAACATGATATAGGCAGACCGCGAGCACTACGGCCAAAAGATAAGATAGGAGTGCTGTAGCTGAGCCAATGCTTGCTGCTATAATCATAAAGACGTTGCGCATGATCTTGATTAGTGCCAAATTGTTTTGATACAAATGCGAACCGTTGTTGTGGGCTCGTCTCGTCTTCCTTCATGTACGACTCTTGCAGTCGTTTTAATCCAAGTTCGTCGAATAGGTTGTCTCGTGAATAGTCTACAGCGATGCCAAGATATGTGTCAAGTGACATTAATAAACTCCAATTATTGTGAAACAAAGTCCGTGGAAAGAGGGAAAATCTCAGCAATTACACCTGCACATGCTTTAGCAATCTCGATGTGTTCTTTCTGCGTTCCGTTAGCAGATCGAAGCTGTATATAGTGTATCCAAGAGCGCAGTGTTCCACTCATGTACAACCTCGAAACAGTCAGCCCCTCTGGTAGTACAGCGCGCGCTTGCTCCTTAGCAATTCCATTGGTTACTGCCCATGTATATGCAGCTTTGGCAGCGTTAATTACATCAATCTGCTTGTTGTGCCACTCCTTAGACAACTCTCGTGCCTCTGCATCAGTAGCAAGGTTAAGTTCGATTGAGTTTTGTCTGTTTTTTGGATCTTGCAGTCTTGCTTCACGATATTCGAATGTCAGCTCAGTTGTAGGGTCAGCATACCGCTGAGAGAATTCTTGAAACGAGAACGAACGATGACGGAGCATCTGTCGTGCTATATCTCGTGTTGTTTCAATCTCAAGCGTGGCACTAACCATCTCTAGTGGAGACCAGTGTGCGTTGTTGACAAGGTACTTAATCAGTTTTTCTGATGTACCCATATTCATTTGGTTTGATGGGTTCGATACTCGAGCACAGAATGCTACAAGCTCTTGAACGTTGTATAAACCTTCACTGATCAGTTCTCTCGACGGCGTCGAGTAACTAACAATTCTGACCTTCATGTTATATCCTCTTCCACTGTATTAGTTGCATCTTAGCAACCAGGTCACTGTATGTATGCTGATCTATGATCTGTTGTATCTTATTTGGAGACAAACCACTAATCACCATGTCGTTAATGTCTTTCTGTTGTACATGCTGCGGCCATATACAAACGCTATATCCCTTGTCTATTGCCTTCTCAATTGCCTTGACAATCTCTTTGTTCCTTGGCTCATTGTCATACACAACGGTTACATTATGTGGTTTGACACCTACTGTGTTAATCGTCTCATCTAGATGTGCACCACACATTGCAACACAGTTATGAAGGAACATTGCATCGATCGGTCCTTCAACAACATATACTCGTTGTTTGACATCGATTGACTCTAGATTGTATACCTTTGGCTTATCATGGTCAAGTATGATCGTGATGTAGCGCGGTTCTACAGGGCCAAACGCACGACCCTGAAAGCCAAACAGATTCTTTTCTTTGTCAACGAATGGAATAATCAGTCGTGGTTCATCTTTCTTCGACAGATCAAACTTATCCGGAATCAATGTATTGACGAATGTCTTAAACTTCGGTGCATAGAACAGCTTCGCATGATAAGGGTTAGGAATCTGTCTCCTAACAATGTACTTACGAGCAGGATGATCTACCTCGAGCTGAGAGATCTTTTTGAGTGTGTTTAGTGCTGTATACTTGATAAACTTCGGAACATGGAACTTTGATATGTCCGCAGCCGGCTCGACGATGTTACTCGTATTGCTGCTGCGCTCGACAAACCGTTCGCGAAGGTAGTCCTTATAAGCTGCTGGATCAATTGTCTCGAGAAACTTACCAAAAGGCATCGATACGTTACAGTTGTGACATGTATACACATATGAACCATTCCGACCAAGAATGTACCCTCGTGCCTTTGTCTTACTCTTTCGAGAGTCACCACAAATCGGACAGCGCATGTTCCATACACCATCATCCTTCCGCGAGAACATAGAAAGACGAGGTGCAAGACTGTTAATGTATTTTTGATCGATCCAATTCATAAAAAAACCCTCTAGAGCAATCAACTCTAGAGGGTTGATGTACAGAAGTCAACTGTTATTTTACAAAATGAGATACCAAGTATCCAAGAGCGCACGCACCCCCGACGATCATCCAACGCCATCTCTCAATTACGACAAGGCGTTTGTCAATATCGTCGATCTTCTCCATCATTTGACGGTGTTGATCTTTTGAATCTTGTCTGAAGTTTTTTAACTCGCTACCAAGATTTTCGAGTTGATTTTCCAAAACCGCAATCCGTGCGCCTGTATCAAACATTTCCATGCTGTTGCCAGCCGGGCTCACTTCTTCTCAGGTACTTTCGTACCTTCAAGCTTCTTGTGAACCTTCATTTCTTTGCAATCCTGGACTTGCTTACCAGCTTTGTCCATCACAGGCTTACCATCCTTGGTAACCTTGTCGATGCAAACCTTCTTTGTTTCAGCAGCAAACGCATCAGCAGCACCAAAAGTGAGCGCAGAAGCGGCGATGAGAGAGAGTACGTATTTCATTTGGGTGACTCCGTTGGACGATTGTTATATTTATCAGGTGTAAATTTTTCCGATGCCGTAAGGCCAAGACCAGCAATCACGATGTACATCATACCATCGTATAATCCTTGTGTGATCTTCTTACCCAAAAACACATCAGCAAGAAAAGCAGTACCGCACAGCAGGAATGCAAGGAACGTAACAACTCGCTTCGAACTCCACGAGTTGTTGTGACTATCGCTAAGCAAGCTGTGCAGGAATCCTATCATAGCTCAGGCTGTGGCAGTTGAGGAGGTGCAAGCTTACCACCAAACCCTGCAACAACAGGAGGTGCTGCCGTACTAGACATAGAACCCATTGATCCAGCCGGCATCATTCCACCCGACATCATTCCACCACCCATAGAAGGTGCAGAGAATGACGGAGCAGGAGGGGGTGCAGGAGGATTAGACTTGGCGGCCTGAACTTGATTCTCAGACGCTTGCTTCATCATTGCAAGTTTAGCTTCTGTCTCCTCCTTTGTTCCACCAGCAAGCATAATGCCAGACAGTGTACCAGTCAAGAACGTTGCGATCGGAACTATCAGCTCAAAGAACTTCTGATCGATCGGGCTGATTGCGTTCAGTGGTTGAGTAACAAAGATTAAAGAGTACAGAACAACAAACACAATTCCTGTCAGTGTCAATGCAAGACAAACACCGATAAAGAACTTCAAACGAGCCATCAATTGCTCGTCTGTGTATACGAATGGTTGTGCTGGTGTAGTATTATTTTCCACAGTTGACTCCTTGCGCTGGGGCCAAAGGGAGCGCAGCATTTTTTGTATCATCTGGAGGTCCTAATCTGGGGTCACGTTGCCCCTTAAAAACATGCTCCGGGCACGTTCTCGTCACGTCGCATGCGGGTTTTTGACAAATAGGTTTGTCCCAATTTGTGGGATCTTGGCAAGGATAGCGAAACCTATCACCACCAAACACAGCTAAAGCAACAGGCATTAAAACAAGAAATGCCAGCCACTTAAACAGTTTCTTATCATTCATCGCATACTCCTAGTGACCAAGTACATGGAGAGCATGTTCATAATGTTTAATTCGGTCATCTAGACCAATCGTCCCACCATTGATTCGCTTCGTTAGTGTAACGATGTCACCTTTATCTGCCCATTGATTAAGTTTGTTTGTTTCCCAGAACCAGCATGCGGATTGTGCAGCACCTTCGAACGTCGCCAAATACTCCGTTGCTTCCTCTGGCGTGATGCTGAGAGAAGCAGCAAACCACGCATAGTTATCGCGTCCTGTCAACTGAATCAGACCGCGACCACAGTATCGATAACCATCACCAGACTCTTCTGGTCCGTTACCCATTCTGTTTGCATAGATGCGATTTGCTATTGCTTCTTGCTTATTAGGACGCGAGCAATAGTCATTAGCAATAGCATCGTCAGGAAAGTATTTCGGGAACAGCTTGCGCAACGTTGCTGGCCTGTAATTAAGATTTTCCTTCAACACCATGAACCCACCAGACTCATGCGCGCACTGGGCAACAAACGCTGCAATGCGCTGAGGAGTGTTGATCTCGTAATCAGGAAACAGCTGAGCAAGAGCTCTATGCCAGTGCTCAACGTATGGGTTTTTGGGTAGAAGTTGTTTAAGTTGTTGTAGTGTTAGTTCCATTTTACAGTCCTAGCCAGTTTTTCTTAGGTGCCTCGAGCTTGACAGGATCGTTCTTGCACTTCTCAGCTAGCGCTATTGCACCAACTCGCGCACCAGCATCACCACCCTTGGCAATCTCTGTGATTGCAGACCAGCAAGCCGTTTGAGCAACTGTGTTGTCTTTGCTTATAGATTTTGCAGTCTCAACATACGTTGAGTAATCCTTCGGTCCGAGATAAGCGCATCCCGAAAGAACAACTGCAGCGAGAACAATTGCAAATGCTTTCATTTTGTTTCCTTTACTTTACACTATCAAAGATATCTTTTTGTGTCTTATACCAGTCTTGCCAGCCTTCAACTTTGTTTGAGCACTCATAGTATAATTTATAATTCTCAACAACTGTCTTCATTAAATCCATGATAGAAACTTTGTTTCCTTCGAGGGTTTTAAGGTCCTGACACTGTTTTTGTAGTTCAGCGGGTGCGTCAGGGAATGTACGCTTAACTGGAACAACAGTCGAACAACCAGCAGCAGCAATGGCAAATATCACAACTAACTTTTTCATTTTGAATTCTGCGATTTGTTGATTCTCGCAGCCTGGTTGTGGATGTCGATTACTTCTTGCGGTACAGGGCAGTTCTCAACATACTTAATAACTTCTTCTATCTTAACACGCTCCGGACCTTGCACTTCTTTGAGAACTTCCTTGGTTACAAATTTGTCAACATATTTTATTATTTCATCACCCTTTTGTACAACAACCTTATCCTTGTACACTATTTTCTCTTGGATATCAACATTGGCTTTTGCAGCCTTTGCTTCAGACTCTGCAACCTTTGCTTCTAGTTCTTTGACCTTTTCGAGCCATG
>Ga0129333_10001544_pt1 | contig 20910 bp, 23 predicted proteins | sample CPB6_08_DNA_FD_94474 | JGI IMG/M metagenome (GOLD analysis project Ga0129333, IMG submission 94474) | Freshwater to marine salinity gradient microbial communities from Chesapeake Bay, USA - CPBay_Sum_0.6_0.8_DNA | ecosystem: Environmental > Aquatic > Marine > Coastal | place: USA: Chesapeake... | reverse complement strand
TGATGGGATTGACGTTGGAGCCCTCCGTGAGCCCCTGCAACAATCCATTAGCGGTGAAATCCTCCACCGGCACGGGCGCCGCAACGGGCATGAAGCCTGAATTCTCGTAGCGCGAATAGCCTTTGCTGAAGTCCACATCAAACAGGCCGATGCTTCCCAGGACACGGCCGGCCTGCCGGATCGCACCGTCGCGTCCGATCACCGGCTCGCCCCCTGCGGGATCGAGGGAAATGGGCGCACCGCTCGGATCAAGAATCGCATGACCCTGCAGGGACACCAGATCGCCCGAGGGCAGCATCTGCATGCGCCCGTCGCGGGTATAGACAAGTCCCTGCGGTGTCTGTACCGCAAGGAAGGCCGATCCATTGACCGCCACATCCAGCGGATTTCCTGTGTTCACGAAATCACCGCTCCGGGTATCGACATGTGGTGTCCCCTTGCGCACGAAACTCGTGTCGAAGGGCTGGGTTGCCGAAACGATGGTTGAAAACGACACCGCCTCCGCGCGGTAGCCGGCCGTGCCGGCATTGGCGACATTGTTGGCAATGGTTTCAAGCCGCCGCATGAGGGCAACCTGCCCGGACAAGCCAACAGGCGAAGTGTGATCCATCAGCGGCCAGGCCCCCGCATGAGCTGCATGCTGAGCAGCAGGGAATTGTCGAATGTGGTGAGCAGGGACTGGCTCAGTCCGATCTGTGGCACCGACGCCGCAGCCGGTCCGTTGGCCGCCTGCCATCTGGCGGTGAAGCGGGTGATGAAATTGTCGAGCTTCACCGGATCCTTGAAGTCCTCGACATCGATCTTGGTCTTGAGATGCCCGGCCTGGGTATCGACATCGGCGGATGAATAGGCGGCGGGAAGGCCGAGCGCCGTCTGCACGACCTTGTACAGTGCGGCGTCAGCCATGAGGCCATAGACACTCGCAACCGAGGGCGCCTTGCGCTGGAAGTAGAGAGCCAGACGCAAACCCTCATCCGACTGACCGGCATCGGTTTCCAGCTGTATGCGCAGGTAACGGTCCACCGTTCCCTGCTGAACACGGTCAAAAGCAGTGGCCGCTGCGCCATAGCGCGCGAAATTGAACGCTTCGGCAAACTCCCGGAACCGCGGATCGGCAAGCTGCAGTGCAAAACTCTTGTCACCATCGACACCCTCGGTCAGAACCTTGCGCATGAAGGCCTTGCCGAAGATCATGTCCTTGAGGCCAAAGGCCGTCATGGCATATTTGTAGAGCCGGTCATTCTTCAGGAATTCATCCGCCGATTTCACGGTCCGGATGTTGGCGAGGTAGTAGTCGGACTCCCTCTTGATGTCAGGCCGCTCCGAGACCGTGCTCAGATTGCGGTCGATGTTCTTTGATATCTGCTGATATTTCGAAACTGTGCCGAGCATGCGTGCTTCCCTGCCCCCGGACAATAGCCAGCGCCGCCTTGTCTGGACCTGAAGCGCACCCGACAGGCCCGCGCAAGCCGCGCGGCCTAGCCAGTCTTCTGGATTGTCTCATGGAGAGTAGCTGCACGTGACCTTCATCATCGGAATGGTCATTGTCTTTGGATCACTGCTGGGCGGCTTTGCCGCCATGGGTGGTCATATCTCGGTTTTGTGGCAGCCTTTCGAATATGTGATCATTCTGGGATCAGCCATCGGGACATTTTTCGTCGCCAATCCGATGAAGGTGGTCAAGGATTCCTTCAAGGGAATCATGGAGGCCATCAAGGAGGCAACGCCCAAGCCAAGGGACTATCTGGATACGCTGGCGATCCTTTATGCCCTGATGCGCGAGCTTCGTACAAAGACCCGGACCGAAATGGAGGTCCATGTCGACAATCCGGCGGAATCCGAGATCTTCAAGGCCTTCCCGAAGATTCTGGCCGACAGGGATCTGACGAATTTCATTTGCGATTTCTGCCGGCTCATCATCATCGGAAATGCACGTACCCATGAGATCGAAGCCCTGATGGATGAGGAAATCCAGACTATCCAGCGTGACAAGCTGAAGGTCTATCTGGCGCTGTCCGCTGTCGCCGATGCTTTGCCTGCGCTGGGAATTGTTGCAGCCGTCCTCGGCGTCATCAAGGCGATGGGCGCGCTCGACCAGCCACCGGAAGTTCTGGGTCATCTGATCGGCGCGGCGCTCGTTGGCACATTTGCAGGAATCCTGTTCTCCTATGGCGTATTCGGGCCGCTGGCGACCAAGGTGAAGACAGTGCGCGAAAAGAAGGTCAGGCTCTATGTCATCATCAAGCAGACGCTCCTCGCGTTCATGAACGGTGCGATGCCACAGGTGGCGCTGGAGCATGGCCGCAAGACCATCTCTGCCTATGAACGCCCGAGCATCTCGCAGGTCGAGCAGGAAACGATGAACCCCGGATCCGGGGACCAGAAGGCTGCCTGACATGCAGCGGCCCCTTGAAGCCAGCTTCTTCCGGCCTGCCGCACCCCCGCCTCTCTCGGCGGCGCCTGACATATCGAGGCTGGCCGCGCAGCTCGGCGAGGCCTGCTTGCGATCGCTCGCCCGTCTGCGCCCGGCGGGCTGGGCCGTAGTGCTCGACCGGATCGAGGAGCGTGCCGACCCTCCGGGAGAGACGGGCGGACGCCATGTGCGCCTGGAGTCAGCGCTGGGCTCGCTGACACTGCACCTCTCACTTGATCGTCCGGCCATATCCGCCATCACCGAGGCCGCGCTCGGCGGCACCGGAGCCGAGCAGGCCTTCGGCCTCACCGACAGGCCGTTGTCCCGGATCGAAACCGGGCTGATCCAGATGGTCGAGGCATCGCTCGCCGGTGAGCTTGCCACGGCGCTGACACAGCATTTCAGCCGCGCCTTCAGCAAGTTTGAGGACGGCGATCCGCCACCGATCACCGGACGGGCGGACGAACTTGCGCAGTTCCGCTACATCATCAATGTCTTCAGCTACAGCGGCGAGCTCCGCCTGACCTTCAACGCCGCCGAACTGCGCTGCCAGATGAGTGCAGCCGGGCAGGCCGATGGGGATGACGCGCCGGCCGCCCTGCGCCAGCATTTTCAGAACGAAGTCGGCAAGTCGGACATGGTTCTGACGGTCATGCTGGGTCCCGAGACCTTCAGTCTGGAAGATGTCGCCGGTTTCAGGCCAGGTCAGCTGCTGGAGCTCAGTTCGACAGTGGCCGGCGAGGTCACGGTGTGGAGCGAGGGCGTGGCATCCTTCCGGGGACGGCTCGCCCGAAGCGGCGAGCGGCTGGCCGTGGCGCTGTCCGCCGTGAACACGTGACAACCCTCCCGCAAGTTGGCGATGCCTTAATCCGGAACCACAAAGCGAGCAGATGACATGACGGATTCCGATCTTGGCTTCAGGCTACCGGATCTCGACAGCAGTGCCGAGGCCCCTGAGAGTACCGCGCCGCCCGTGAAGGCGCTGTCCAGCGCCATCCTCCGGATTCCGGTCTCGGTTCAGATCGTCATCGGCACCGCGCGGCTTCCCCTGTCGCAGGTTGCGCAACTCGCACCCGGCGCCACCCTGACGCTCGATGAAAAGCTCGGCACGCCCGCACGCATGCTGGTCAATGGCCGCGAGGTGGCGCGCGGCGACCTCTTTGTTCTTGAGGGATCGGACGGCCGCCTCGGCCTGACCATCCGGGAGGTCTCGGGCACCGAGCCTGCGGCCTGAGGACAAGGCATGGTCTTCGCCAGCACCCATGCGCCGTCGGCACAGCGGCCGCGCAACGGCCGCGAGAAGGTTGCCATCCTTCTGCTGGCGCTTGGCGAGAAGCTGGGAACCCAGCTGCTCCAGAAATTCGACTCGGCCGAAGTCAAGGCCATCATGAATTCGGCAGCCTCTCTCGGACGGGTCGAGAAGCAGGATCTCGATCATCTGGTCGATGACTTTGCCGCCAATTTTGCGCGCGCCCTGGGAATCGGCACCGATTTCGACTCGGTCAAGAGCATGGTCGAGCGCGCCTTCTCGCCCGGTGATCTCTCCAGGATGCTGGGCTCGCAGGTCATGCAGGCCGGAGAGCCGGCCTGGAAGCGGTTCGAGAGCGGCATGGAAAACACGCTCGTTCCCTATCTTCTCGACGAGCATCCGCAGACCATTGCCTTCATCCTGTCAAAACTCGATCCGGAGTTTGCCGCGCGCTGCCTCTCCATCCTGCCGGGCGACTTCCGGATCACGGTGGCCCGCCGCCTGCTGAAGGTTCAGATCGTCGAAGGCCCCGTGCAGGACATGGTGGAATCGGTTCTCGAGCTGGACCTTCTCGCCAAGGCCGATGCCGGGCTCGAAACCGAAGGACGTGGGCGGCTGGCTGCCATGCTGAACCGCATCGACAGGGAGAAATCCGGCGAGATTCTCGCCGGTGTCGCGGCCTGGAAGCCAGAGGAGGCCGCCAAGCTCAGGCGCCTGATCTTCGCCTTCGAGGACATTGGCAAGCTGTCGCAGGAAGCGCGGCTGGCGGTGTTCGACAAGCTGCAGCACGATCAGGTCGTGACGGCCCTGAGAGGCATGGATGCAGCCCTCAAGGAGGTCGCCCTGTCCTCGCTTGGCGCCCGTGCGCGGCGCATGGTCGAAACCGAACTCCTGAATGACAAGGGTGTGCGGACCAAGGAAGGCGATGCCGCGCGAAGCGCCATCGTGGCACAGGTTCTGGACATGGCGCAGCGCGGCGACATCGCCCTGCCCGACGATGATGCAACACCGGCGTGAGATGAGGCCACAGGGCCTTGGCTGACGAACAGGACCGCGAGAGCAAGACTGAAGAACCGACGGAAAAGCGCATCGCGGATGCCTTGCAGAGAGGCAATGTGCCTGTGGCCCGCGAACTCACGCTGCTGGGGTCCATCGCAGGTCTTCTCTGCGCCGTCCTGCTCGCCGGAGGCTGGGCGGCATCCGACTTCACCCGAAGCCTGCGCATGGCGCTCGAGGCATCCGGCACCATGCGCCTTGGTGACCGCGAGGCGGCCGCCAGCTTTCTCTTGTCGCTGCTCGCCGAGATCGCGAAACCCGTGGTGCTGTTCATTCTCCTGATCGCCGCCGGAAGCCTGCTGGCGACGCTGATGCAGAACACGCCCTCGTCTGCGGCCCAGCGCGTACAACCCCAGGCATCGCGGGTCTCACCCCTCACCGGCTGGAACCGGCTGTTTGGAAAGACCGGTCTTGTCGAATTTGCCAAGGCATCGCTGAAACTCATCGGCGTCATGGTCATTCTGTGGTTTCTGTTCCGACGGGACCTGCCATCACTTATATCGGCCCTGGCTCTCGACCCGGCATTTCTGCCGGAGACCATGCAGGCCATGGCAGTCGGCGTCATCGGACCCATCTTGATCTTTGCGGCCGGTCTCGCGATCGGTGATCTTGTGTGGTCGCGGTATCGCTGGCGCCGCGATCTCCGCATGACACTTCAGGAAGTGAAGGACGAAATGAAGGAGGCGGAGGGAGATCCGCTGATCAAGGCGCGGATCCGCAACCTTGGCCGTCAGAGAACATCGCGGCGCATGCTGGAGCGGCTGCCGACTGCAACCATGGTCATCACCAACCCCACCCACTATGCCGTTGCCCTGCGCTATGTGCGCGAGGAGGGCGGAGCCCCCGTGGTGGTTGCCAAGGGTGTGGATCACCTGGCGCTCAGGATCCGCGAAGCAGCCGAAGCCCACCATGTGCCACTGGTCGAGAATCGGCCACTGGCACGCAGCCTTCATGATCAGGTGGAGATTGATGAGCAGATTCCACCGGAATTCTACCACGCCGTGGCGGAAATCATCCATTACCTCAACCGAACGGGACGCCTGCCGCGCGCCCGCCTCAACTGAGGCCTGCAAGGCCGGGACAAGCTTAATTTTCTATGAAGTTCCCAGGTCAACGCCGGAGTTGGTTCCGTGTATCTTTTTGATGTGTCCTCACGCCACATGGCATGGCTGTCCGAACGGCAGGCGGTGACCGCCGGCAACATTGCCAATGCCGACACACCGGGCTATCGCGCCCGGTCGGTCAGCGCCTTCTCGGCCTATCTCGAAGGACCACCGCTGGCGCTTGCTGCGACATCGGCGGCACATATCAGTCTGCTCCCGCAGGAGTCGCGGCAAGCTGATCTTGGAGCCGGGCCAAGCTGGGCATCCTCCCACTCCGGCAACAATGTATCGCTCGAGGTTGAGCTCATGACCGCAAGCTCCACAAACCGCATGATGAATACCGACGCAGCCATTGTCCGGTCGTTTCACCGGATGTTCCTGTCATCCGTGAAGGTGTAGCATGATGGATCCCTTGCTTTCGGTGATGCGCACGGCCGCGTCCGGCCTGCAGAGCCAGTCGATGCGCCTCAAGATCGTGTCCGAGAATCTCGCCAATATCGAATCCACCGGCGCCACACCCGGCGCCGATCCCTATCGCCGCAAGATCGTCACCTTTGCACAGTCACTTGATGAGGTAACCGGCGCACAGACCGTTTCAGTGGAACGCGTGATCCGTGATCAGAAACCCTTCCGCACTGAACATGCGCCCGGCCATCCGGCGGCGGACGCCCAAGGCTACATCAAGCGGCCAAACGTCGACATGATGGTCGAGATGACGGACATGCGCGAGGCATCACGATCATATGAAGCCAATCTTCAGATGGTCAGGCAGGCCCGCGAGATGACCTCCATGATGGTTGACCTGTTGAAGGGAGGCTGAAATCGATGATGATCTCGTTGACGCAGGGCAGCAGCCTGCCGGCGCTTGCTCTGAGCCAGCCCCAGGGTGCAGCTGGTCCGGCTTCCGCGGGAGCGGGGGCAAGCGGCGACTTCGCCAGTCTTCTTGGGCGGCTTGCAGCGGATACGGCCGGCGCGTTGCAGGCGGGCGAAGCTGCTGCGCTGGCAGGTGTCCAGGGCAGCCTTCCATTGCAGACGGTGGTCGGGCAGGTCATGGCTGCCGAACGCACGCTTCAGGCCACGCTCGCCGTTCGCGACAAGGCGGTGAGCGCCTATCTCGAAATCAGCCGGATGCAGATATAGGGGAAGAGAATGCGCGCCTTGTCGATTGCCGCCACCGGCATGTCCGCCCAGCAGTTGAATGTTGAGGTGATTGCCAACAACATCGCAAACATCAACACGACGGGGTACAAGCGCAGCCGGGCGGAATTCACGGATCTGCTCTATCAGGTCGAGCGGTTGCAGGGCGTTCCTGCACAATCCGGTGATCAGGTGGTCCCCGAGGGCGCCCAGCTTGGTCTGGGTACAAGGCTCTCGGCGATCCGCCTGATCAACATCCAGGGCCCGCTCGCAGAAACGGGAAATCAGCTGGACCTTGCCATCAACGGGCCAGGATGGTTTCAGGTCCAGGGTCCGAATGGCGAAACCCTCTACACCCGCGCCGGAGCCTTCAACGTCGATGCGGCAGGTCAGATTGTGACGGGTGACGGCTATCCTGTTGAACCCGCCATGACTGTACCTGCCGGAACGACCGGCATTGAAGTCTCCGAGACAGGCGAAGTCTTTGCCAGGCTTGAGGGCCAGGCGGATGCTGTTGCCGTGGGTCAGCTCACCCTTGCCAATTTCACGAATTCGGCTGGCCTCAATGCGCTCGGCGGAAACCTCTTTCAGCCCACCGAAGCATCAGGCGCGGCTGTCACCGGACTGGCCGGAAGCATTTCCTTCGGACGCATCCAGCAGGGCTATCTCGAGAATTCCAATGTCGATCCGGTACGGGAAATCACCGAGCTGATTTCGGCCCAGCGGGCCTATGAAATGAATTCGAAAGTGATTCAGGCCGCCGATGACATGGCAGGCGTGGTCAGCAAGGGCATTCGCTAGATCATGTTATCTCCACGCATGGTCATGTGTGCCGTGCTGCTCCTGGCCATTGCGGGCTGTGGGTCAGCGGCAGCAGGCGAAAAATCGATACGATCACTTCCCGTTCCGGTGGAGACGATCTATCCCGGGCAGGCCATCACCGCAGACCAGCTCACTGCGCGCCGCTTCCAGACCACTGCCCAGTCGATCAACGGCATTGCCCTCGAGGAATCCCAGATCATCGGCAAGGAAACCCGCCGCAGGCTCGTCGCCGGACAGCCTGTATCTCTCGCTTCGCTCACCGCTCCCCTTGCCATCCGCCGGGGCGCCACGGTCGTCGCATCCTATACCGAGGATGGCTTCTCGATCTCGACACCCGTCATGGCCCTGCGCGACGGGTCGGCTGGCGAAGTGATCGAGGCGCGAGCGACTGCAACCGGCGCGATCGTGAAGGTTCAGGTTGAAGCCAATGGAGCACTCTCGGTCGTCGGTCCATGAGGCATCTTGCGCTTGCCGTCCTTTTCTGTCTGTGCAGCTGGACTGCAGCCCATGCAACCTCGCGCATCAAGGATATTACCGATGTTCAGGGCATCCGCGAGAATCAGCTCGTCGGCTATGGGCTCGTCATCGGGCTGGCGGGAACCGGCGACACGATGCGGAACTCGCTGTTTACCGAGCAGTCCACGCGATCCATGCTTCTGCGCTTCGGTGTGGCCGTTCCGCAGGATTCTGTCCGTGCCCGCAATATCGCGGCCGTCGTCGTCACGGCCAGGCTTCCGCCTTTCGTATCGCCGGGAGAACGCATCGACGTGACTGTATCGTCGCTGGGCGATGCCACATCGCTGCGCGGGGGAACGCTGGTGATGACACCGCTCTCAGCCGCAGATGGCAATGCCTATGCCGTCGCCCAGGGATCCATATCGGTGACGGGGATTTCAGCTTCCGGGCAGGCCGAGCAGCTGACCGAAGGCGTGCCCACCGGTGGCCGCATTCCTGGTGGCGCTTTTGTCGAGCGTGAGCTGACGGCGGACTTCAACGAGGCCCAGGCGCTGTCGCTCAAGATCAGGAACCCGGATTTCGCCACGGCAGCCAAGATTGCCGATGCAATAAATCGCTATTCGACAAAGACATATCAGGCAGCAATCGCCCAGGCGGAGGATTTCCGGACTGTCTCCATCAAGCGCCCCAAGAAGATCACGGCCTCACGGCTCATGGCTGTTCTCGGCAACCTGAGCATAGACCCCGATTCTCCGGCACGGGTGGTCATCGACGAGAAAACCGGAACAGTTGTCATCGGCGCAAAGGTGCGCGTCTCACCGGTGGCCATTGCCCATGGCAACATCACCATCCGGGTGACTGAAATGCCGGAGATCGTTCAACCGCTGCCATTCTCCGATGGCGTCACGGCGGAGCAACCGTCGACGGAGATCACGGCGGAACAGAAGGGTGACAAGGTTGCCATGCTCTCGGGACCGAGCCTTGAAAGACTGGTGCATGGCTTGAACAGGATCGGACTGAAACCCACGGGTATCATTGCCATTCTGCAGGCCATCAAGACGGCAGGCGCCCTTCAGGCGGATCTGGTGATTCAGTGAGGGAGTCGAGAACTGGATTTTTCGCTGTCTTCACTGCCGGCCTCCTGTGGTTGGCCCAGTCGGCATCACATGCCGAACAACCGGGCGGGTCTGGCACAAACCCGCCGGTTGAAGCCATCATCAGGGACTATTGTGGCCTGGTCGCGGACCAGGCGAGCGAGCGGCGGCAAGCCCAGTTGAAGAAATCACTTTCCGATCTCGAGGCACGGGTCGAGGCGAGGCTTGGCGAGCTTGAAAAGGCAAAGGCGGAACTCGAAGTGCTGATCAAGCGGCGCGAGGATCTGCGCAACCTCGCGCGCAAGGAACTCGTGGATATCTACGCAGGAATGGAACCATCCATCGCCGCCGCGCAGATGGAACAGGTAGATGTTCAGCTGGCCTCCTCCATCATCCGCCATCTGAAGCCGCGGCTGGCGAGTGCAATACTTGATGAAGCCAAGCCGGAATTTGCCGCGAGGATCGTCCGCCTCATTGCCTCGCCTCCCCCGGAACAGAGGGCCGAAGACTGATGCGTGTCTCAAGACTCATTTGTGCGACTTTGCTGTCATGTCTGCTGGGCGCCTGCGCGGCAGACATCGAGGATTTTGGCGTTGCGCCACCGCTGTCGCCCATCGGTGAGGACCTTGGCAGGGCGGCTGACCAGCCCTCGGTGACAGAAGTTGAGGCATTGTCCGAACCCGGAAAGAGCTGGATCGGTGGCTATGCCGATTTTTTCCGTGACGCCCGGGCGAGTCGGCAGGGTGACCTGCTCACGGTCAAGATTGCCATTGATGACGAGGCAACCCTCAACAGCACGTCGAACCGTAGCAGGCGATCCTTTGCCGATGGTGAAATCGGGCTGGGTTATGACGTCATGGGTGTTGTCAAGGCTGATGTGAATGGAGAAGGCAACGTCGCGTCCAACACCAGCAGCGCTGGTCAGGGAACAACTGCACGATCCGAGAAGGTTGAACTGGCTGTGGCAGCCATGGTCACACGCGTGCTTCCCAATGGTTATCTTCTCATCGAGGGCAGTCAGGAGATCGAAGTGAATTTCGAACAGAGAGTCCTGCACGTGTCAGGAGTTGTCAGGCCAGTGGACATCTCGCCCAACAACTCCATTTCCTATGAGAAAATCGCCGAAGCGCGGATTTCCTATGGCGGCCGCGGCCGCATCACCGAGGTGCAGCAACCCGGATGGGGACAGCAGATCTGGGACAGGGTTTCGCCCTTCTGAGGTGAGGATCTTCCGATGGCCGCCAGCGAAGGGCAGACCAAGACGAGCATGATGACCATGGTGGTCATCATCCTGCTTCTGACATTGATGGGAGGGGGTGCGGGCCTTGCAGTGGGCGTTCTGGTCCTGCCGACAGCCGGAGAGGTCGCGGAAGCAGTCCCTTCGGTGGCAGACGCAAAAACTCCACCCACGCCGGAGAGCCACAGCACCGAGTCGGCAACGGAAACCTCTGATCCCCAAACAGCACAGGACGATTCGGAAGCAGACAGCACGTCTAAGGAGGAGGAAGTGGCGCTGGAACAATACAAGATTGTGCCACTGCCACCTGTCATCACCAATCTTGCGAAACCCAGCGACAAGTGGATCCGGATTGAGGGGTCGATCCTGGTGAGGCCAGGGGGCGACATGGCGCCGGAGCAGATTGCCGAACGTTCGGGCGAACAGATCCTGGCCTATCTCCGAACAGTCAGTCTCGACCAGTTGGAGGGCCCATCCGGGCTTCTTGCCCTCCGCGATGACCTGAACGAGACCGTTCATACGCTCTCATCAGGAGAGGTTCACAGCGTCCTCATCCATGGGTTGATCGTCGAATGAACAGGATACTTCTCGCCCTGGTGTTAATCACCATTCCGGTGCCGGCGGCCGCGCAGCTTCCCGACCTGTCGAGCCTGCTGCCGGCTGGTGACAGCACGGTGTCAGGCAACATCCTGCAGTTCATCGTCATTCTCACGGTTCTCTCGATCGCACCCGGCCTGCTGATCATGGTGACGAGCTTCACACGCATCGTCATTGCCCTGTCTTTCCTCCGGTCCGGGCTCGGACTCCAGAGCACACCCGCCAATCTGGTCATGGTGTCACTGGCACTGTTCCTGACCTTCTTCATCATGGCGCCAGTCTTCGAGAAGGCAAAGACGGAGGGGCTGGACCCGTATATCGCCAAGGAAATCAGTGCTCCTGAAGCCTATGACCGGATCACGAGCCCGTTCCGGACCTTCATGCTCAAGAATGTCCGCGAGAAGGATCTGGCATTGTTCGAGTCGCTTGCGCAGAAACAGAACATCGTCCTGGCAGGTGATCCACAGACCGACCTGCGGATCCTGGTGCCCGCCTTCATGATTTCGGAGTTGCGCCGCGGATTCGAGATCGGATTTCTGATTGTGTTGCCATTTCTTGTTATCGATCTGGTTGTAGCCGTTCTGACCATGTCGATGGGCATGATGATGCTTCCACCAACTGTCATATCGCTCCCCTTCAAGGTCCTGTTTTTCGTTCTCATCGACGGCTGGCATCTGCTCGCGGGTAGTCTGGTCAATTCCTTCACCTTTTCGTAACCGCTTCCCTTAGCCGCACAGTAGCATGTTCCGGGTAGTCTCTCTCATGACGGGGAGGACTGCTCCTCACGCATGATGCAATCCCGTCCATCCGGAAGTGTCCGGAATTCCATACAGTCAGTCGCGTAAGGGTACGGGGACAATTGACCTATGACCAGCATCATGACCAATCAGGCAGCTATGACTGCCCTACAGAGTCTCACCAACACCAACAGAAATCTCAGTCAGACGCAATCGCGGATCTCTACCGGCTATCGCGTTGCCAATGCTGAGGACAACGCTGCCTACTGGTCGATTTCGACCACGATGAAGTCTGACAGGAGTGCGCTCTCGACGATCAAGGATGCCCTCGGACTGGGTGCGGCCACCATCGATGTGGCCTACACCGGCATGAACAGCGCCATTGATGTCACAAAGGAAATCAAGAACAAGCTCATTGCCGCTCGTCAGCCCGGCATCGACCGGGAAAAGGTGCAGTCGGAGATCACTGAGTTGCAGAACCAGTTGAAGAGCATTGCGGATTCTTCTGTTTTCTCTGGTGAAAACTGGCTGTCTGTTGATTCCGGTGATGCAGCCTACAACGGCACGAAGACGATGATCGCGTCGTTCTCCAGAAGTGGCGGCACTGTCTCGATCGGAACGATTTCAATCGACATCGATGGTGTGAAACTCTTTGATTCCGATGATCAATCGGGAATTCTTGATACAGAAGACACGACCGCAAACGGTGGCGTTGATTATTCGGTGTTCAATCTCGACATCTCGACGCTGACCGACGTCGATGATGATCTTGCAGATCTCGAGCAGATGATCGGTTTCGTCGATGAGGCAATTGGTACCATGACGACAGCAGCCAGCAACCTTGGTGCCATCAAGCAGCGGACGAAACTCCAGGGCGATTTCGTCTCTGCCTTGATGACCGCAATTGACCAGGGCGTCGGCGCGCTTGTGGATGCCGACATGAATGAGGAATCGACAAAACTTCAGGCTCTTCAGGTGCAGCAGCAGCTCGGTATCCAGGCGCTCAGTATCGCCAATCAAAACAGCCAGATGGTGTTATCGCTCTTCCGCTGAGAGCCTTACGGCTTCCAATCAACGCGGCATCTTCCCTGATGCCGCGTTTCTTTTTTGTCTTTAATGGAATGGAAACCCTGTTCCATTTACCTTAATGGCTCGTGATGGAAGCGGACAACATCCGCTCAGGCATGACGCCCATCCCATCTTGCCGGACGCAATTTCCGGATGTCCCCGTCAGTACAGTGTTCAAAGGGACAAGAGCCTTATGGCCAGCATAATGACTAACACCTCTGCAATGACGGCATTGCAGAGCCTGAGTTCAACCAACAAGCAGCTGTCGATCACCCAGGCCCGGATCTCCACAGGTTTCCGGGTGGCTGAAGCCGAGGACAATGCCGCCTATTGGTCGATTGCCACAACGATGCGCTCCGACAACGGTGCGTTGTCAACCGTGAGGGATGCGCTCGGTCTTGGTGCGGCAACGCTTGATGTTGCCTACACCGGTATCAACAAGGCCATCGATGTCACCAAGGAGATCAAGAACAAGCTTGTTGCCGCCCGCCAGCCAGGCATTGACCGTGAGAAGGTGCAGGCTGAAGTCGATGAATTGCAGAACCAGTTGCAGAGCATAGCGGACTCCTCTGTTTTCTCTGGAGAAAACTGGCTGTCGGTCGACTCCAGTCAGGCGACATACAATGCGACGAAGACGATTGTCGCATCATTCTCCCGCGCCAATGGTCAGGTATCGATTGGAACTATTTCAGTTGATTTGACGACGACGGAACTGATTGATACCAATGATCAGTCAGGCATTCTCGACAGTGAAGATACCACGACCAATGGTGGTGTAGACTACTCCATCTTGTCTTTGGATATCTCTACCGTTACCGATACGGATGATGATCTTGCAGATCTGGAGCAGATGATTGCCTGGGTAGATGACGGAATCAGCAAGATGACGACAGCTGCAAGCAATCTGGGCGCTGTAAAGCAGCGCACAAATATGCAGAAGGACTTCGTGAGTTCGCTGATGGATGCAATTGATCGTGGTGTTGGCGCGCTCGTTGATGCTGACATGAACGAGGAGTCGACACGGCTGCAGGCACTGCAGGTTCAGCAGCAGCTCGGTATCCAGTCTCTCAGCATCGCCAACCAGAACAGCCAGCAGATACTGTCCCTGTTCAGGGGTTGATCAAGACCTGATCAGATGGCGCCCGGTTGCCAGGCAACCGGGCGCTCTCGCTTTTTTGTAGGGGTCGGTCGCTAGGCGCGTTAACGATTTGCTAACCATAAACAGAGTAAATCCTTGAGGGCGATGCGGCCTCCCGGCGCGCTTGGGCATGATGCCAGAATCGCCTGCCGGCCTTGATCCGGAATGTCCACCAGATCCCATTTGTCCAGGGGCATCCGCAATGGCCAGCATATTGACCAACGGGTCGGCAATGACCGCGTTGCAGAATCTTACGGCAACAATTCAGAGGCTTGACGAAACCCAGACCCGCATCTCAACCGGGTTGCGTGTCGGCAAGGCTGAAGACAATGCCGCCTACTGGTCAATCGCTACGACAATGCGGTCTGACAATGGTGCGCTGTCGACCGTGAAGGATGCCCTTGGGTTGGGTTCCGCGACGATAGATGTCGCCTATACCGGAATCTCCAGCGCCATCGATGCCGTCAAGGAAATCAAGAACAAGCTTGTTGCCGCGCGCCAGCCAGGCGTTGATCGTGCGAAGATACAGTCCGAGGTGACCGAACTTCAACGTCAGTTGACCAGTATCGGAAACACTTCGGTGTTCAGCGGCGAGAACTGGATATCCGTGGATTCGTCACAGGCTGGCTACAGCAGCACAAAGACAATTGTTGCCTCGTTTTCGCGAGCGAACGGCGGCATAACCATCGGCACAATCACCGTGGATGTTGAAGATATCAAGCTCTATGATGCCGCGGATCAATCTGGAATCCTGGACATTGAGGACACCACCTTGAATGGAGGTGTGGCCTATTCGGTGGCAACGCTCGATATATCCACCCTGACAAACTCTGATAATGATATTGCAGATCTGGAGCAGATGATAGCCTGGGTAGATGGGGCAATAACCAACATGACCACATCTGCTGCCAACCTCGGCGCAGTGAAACAAAGGGTCAATCTGCAGCAGGACTTCGTTTCATCCCTGATGGATGCAATTACCAGAGGCATTGGTGCACTGGTGGATGCCGACATGAACGAGGAATCAACAAAGCTTCAGGCCCTGCAGGTCCAGCAGCAACTGGGTATCCAATCTCTCAGTATCGCCAACCAGAACAGCCAGAACATCCTCGCGCTCTTCAAGGGCTAAGGCTTTCCACTCAACAGAACTGTCCGGCCGGATGATCTGGCCGCACGTCACTCCTGACAGGAGCGGGCGGAGGTATGCTTGAATAGACTTGTCGAGACTTTCCAGCGTCTGGGCACAAGCCTTCTGGGACTTGGCAGCCGGCGCCTGATCGCCTTGGGACTTGCAGGCCTCACGGTTTTCATCCTCGTTGGCGTCAGCGGATATCTTCTCAGCAGACCTCAACAGGAAATTCTGTATTCCGGACTTGAGAGCCAGGATGTGACCCGCATCGGTGCAGCTCTCGATGATGCAGGAATCGCATTTGACGTCAGTGTCAGCGGCGATTCAGTCCTCGTCAATTTTGGCGAGGCCGCCAGGGCACGCATGCTGCTTGCACAGAAAGGGCTGCCTCGCAGCGACAGTGCAGGCTATGAGCTCTTCGACAAGCTCGGTTCTCTGGGACTTACGTCATTCATGCAGCAGGTGACCAAGGTCCGCGCATTAGAGGGCGAGCTTGCCAAGACGATCCGTCTCATTGACGGAATAAGAGCGGCACGCGTTCATCTCGCGCTGCGAAACGAAGGCAGCTTTCGCGGTGGTGGCGACAAGCCTTCGGCCTCAGTCATTGTCAGAGCCGATGGTGATGCCGGCACAAATGCTGCATCTTCGATCCGGCATCTCGTTGCAGCATCTATCCCCGGACTCTCACCGGATCAGGTAACGGTAATGAGTGCCGATGGCAAATTGCTTGCCTCTGCAGATGATGCCATGTCCGCTGCGCCGGAAAAGCTCATCGGCCTCGAACGAACGGTTTCCAGCGATATCGAGCGGCGTATCGCCCGTACTCTTCTTCCCTATGTGGGTCCTGACAATTTCCAGATCAGTGTCAGTACGAAGCTCAATACAGATCGACGTCAGATCAACGAGACAACCTTCGATCCGAATTCCCGGGTGGAACGCTCGATGCGGACAGTCAAGGAGAGTGGTCAGGCCCAGAACTCAGCAAATGCAGCCGGTGTCACGGTGGAGCAGAATATCCCGGTTGAACAGGCGGAAAACCCTGCCGGGCAGACATCGAACGAACAGAAGGACCGCAAGGAAGAACTCACAAATTATGAGATAAACTCGCGGTCAATCGCAACGACTTCGGATGGATATGTCATTGACCGGGTCTCAGTTGCGGTCGTGGTCAATCGGGAAGCACTGGTCAGGGGATTGGGCGAGGCTCCATCCGAGGACCTGATTAACGCCAAGACCAGTGAAGTTCAAAAACTTGCAAGTTCCGCCGCTGGCCTGATCGAAAGCCGCGGGGATACGATTACCGTCACAACGGTCAGTTTCGTTGCGGTCGCTGATGAGGCCATGCCTGAAGACGCGCGTGGGTTGGGCGACTGGCTCAGTGATCATGCGCCTTCACTCATGAACATGGGCGTACTTTTGCTGGTAACGCTTCTTGTGCTGCTTCTTGGCCTTCGTCCAGCGATCCGCGCGATACTCAGCGAAAGGCAGGTCGCGGGCACATCCGGAGATCTAACCCTTCCATCCCTTCCGTCTGATCCGGCTGGCATGCCCGTGGCAGATATGTCCGTATCCAGCGCCGCTCTGGATAACTTCGCCCTTCCTCAACTTGGCGAGGCAGAACCGGATCCCCTTTTCGATAGTCTGGCGCGCGAAGTAGCGCGCAGCCCGAAGGACCGACTGACCAAGATTGTGGAGCTTGATCCAGAACGTGCAGCCGAGGTTCTGAAACAGTGGCTGAATGACACAGCGGAACGTCCAGCGTGATTCCGCTTGAGCGCTGGTTGAGAGATCAGACTGGTGCCAGCCAGCCGGATGCAGCGTTCATGACCCCAGCGATGCCCATGTCTGGAGATGTCCTGGAAGAACCGAATTCAGCCACGAACTGGGGTAGAGACCTCGAGGCTGGCCACGAGAACCGTATCCGCGTGCTTGAGGACGCCTTGCAGGTCGCCGAAGCTGCGCTGACCCGGATGCGTGAGGATCATGAAGCCCGCGAGCGCGAGATTTCTGAACGTCTTGGCGCCGAAGCAATCGAAAAATTGAGTGGACTCTTTCAACACGCGATTAATGCATTCTCCAGGAGACTCGAGGAAACCCTGGCAGACGCCTTGCAGCCATTTCTGTCAGAGGAGATCAGAAAGCGATCAACCGGAGCACTGCTCGACATGGTTCAGACATCGATCCGCGAAACCACATCAAGCCTTCTGGAAATCCGGGCACCAGGCTATCTGCATGGTCTACTCCAGTCGACACTCGATCGAATGGATCTTCCAGTCATAATTCTTGACTCTCAGGAGATCGAAATGCGCTTCGATACCCATGTCGACAGGTTTGACGATCTTTCAGCCGAGTGGATTTCCATAATTCGTGGGGAGAACCATGAATGAGTGAAGCCAGCAAGGGAACAGGTGAGATCGTGATTGTTCGGCGGCGGGTGGCCGATGACATGGCGGCCGGCAAGGGTGGCTCCTGGAAGATTGCCTATGCAGACTTCGTGACCGCCATGATGGCTTTCTTTCTCGTCATGTGGTTGATCAACGCGTCGAATGAAGAAACTCGTGCCCAAGTCGCGAGTTACTTCAATCCCATCAAGCTCACCGACACCACCACGGGAGACCGAAGCCTCCGGGACTTGAAGAAAGAGCAGGCACTGGCCAAGGATGAGGCTGATTCAGCGGCGGAAGGGGCTTCTCCAGCAAGCAAGGATGTCATCAGCGAAGCCGAGATCATGGCAGACCCTCCGGCATCCCTCGAGCGCATAGCGACCGCTGCGGTCCGCGACGTCAGTGGCAACACAGGCCTGGACAAGGCAGCAGAGGTAACTCCATCTCTTTTTCCAGATACGAGCAACCCTGGAATCGGAGATCCTTTTGATCCGAAATCCTGGAACAAGGAAGCGCTTCTCAGTTCCAAAACACCTGGTGCTTCAGAGCCACCGCCTGATGCCGGCCCGAAAATGGAGAATACGCCCAGAGTCGAAATGACAGACAGATCCCGGTTCTCGTCCGAAGCCGGGACTGGTGTAAGCACTGAACCCAATTCGGCTGCAACGCCCGCAGACAATGCAGCACCCGGCACCGAACCCGTTGAGAAAGCTCCAAGCAAGCCAGGCCCCGTAGCAAGCAACACAGAAGTCGAGGCGCTTCTGCGCGATATAGCGAGCGAACTCGGTAAGGAACCGGGCGAACTGAAAGGCGCTCTGGAAGTCCGAAAGACAGATGATGGAGTGCTGATCAGCTTGACCGAGAGTGCGGAATTCGAGATGTTCAGAACGGGCTCTGCCGAACCGGAGCCGGAAATGCTAAAGCTTGTTTCAGCCATTTCCAGCGCGCTCAAATCCCGTCCTGGAAATATCTACATCAGAGGCCACACGGACTCTCGCCCCTTCCGCAACAAATACTATGACAACTGGCAGCTCTCGACAGCCCGTGCTCACATTGCGCGACACATGCTGCTGAAGGGCGGTATCGAGGACCAGCGTATCCGCCGAATTGAAGGTGTGGCTGACCGGGAACCGCGAACACCATCCAATCCGCTGGCTCCGGAAAACCGACGCATTGAAATGCTGGTCAGTCCTGTACAGCCATGAAGACATTTCGCCTCATCCTGTTGGCTACACTGCTGGCTGTGGCTCCTGCCACATCTCGTGCTTCATCAACAGACACAGTTGGAGAAGGGTCGAGTGACGCGAAGGTTCCCGTCGAAATTCCGGAGCATCAGCCTGTCGTCTTAGAGATAGAGCGGCTATTCCGGCTTCAGGACGCCACCGCCATGGGCGTCCGGACATCCGTTGCAGATCAGAAGAAAGCCATTCTGACCGTTTCCGAGATGTTGCGGCATCTGCCTGCCGCACCGTCAGCACAACTCGTATATTATACCGTCGCCTATGTGCTGAGCGGAGGCGACCCAAATTCAGCACGATGGCTATCCGAGGCATTCGGACTGGACACGCATCAGCGAAAGTTTCTCGAAGCCTCGGCCTACTTCATGACGGGAGACAGGGAGAGGGCCAGTGATATCTTCAGGCAGATCAAACTCGAGTCACTTCCTGCAGTGTTGCGGGGAAGGTTGGCGCTGGCACTTGCCTTGATTGAAAGAGACTCTCCAGAAAATCACCAAAGATATCTGGCCAAGGCTATTGCCTCCATGCCAGGAACACTGATCGAGGAGTCTTCGCTCCGGAGATCGGCACTGGCATATGCCGAATCTCAGGACGAACACTTATTCTGGAACCGGCTCGACAGATATGAGCGGCGGTTCAGAAGATCGATTTTTGCAAGCCGCTTCAGGGAAGAGACAATTGACGCTCTTGTTGTCTGGTTCTCCAAGGATAAGCCTCCCAGTCTTGTACGAACTGATTACATGCTCGTTTCATTGCCGATATCAGAACGGAGGCTTTCCTATCTTTACCTGGCACGCCGCGCAGCACTTGCCGGTGAAATTGCCCTGACTGAATTTGCGGCACGACGCCTGCGTCGGATTTCTGCCGAAGGCAGCCCAGACGATACGATTGCAAAACTCTATGAATCACTCTTTGCCATTGTCGCATCTGGAGGAGAGATTGCTGCAGAAAAACTGAATTCGGTTGAACGCCACTATCTGACAGAGTCCGATCTGATACTTCTTGATGCGGCTCTGGCAGTTGAGGCGGAGATCAATGCACCCCTTGAGGATTCTTCATCCCTGCAGGCCAATGGCGAGCAGACACCACTTGAAGAGCAAGGGGCTCGGCTTCTGAACGATACCGCCTCTCTGCTTCAATCGGCAAGATTGTGATGCAGGCAACGATAAGTTCTCGTTTCCTGTTGGGTCTGACGGGAGTTGAAAAATCTGGGAGCCGCTTCTGCGAGAGTGAGCTTGATGAGGAATTCTCTTCACTCCTCATCGACATCTCTGCCGAAACCGCTGAACAAGATAGTCGCGACGTCGAAGCTGACATCAATGGAGCAGAGCAGGGCACAACGACGGTGTCCGTTGAGGCTCCTTCATCAGACATGATGCCCGTTCTGCTGCCACTTGACCTCTTCACTCTCATTCCAGTGGCTGAAAAAACAAATTTTGCAATTGCAACTGAAAAACTGGCTGGGGATGAAACTCGGGTCCGGTCATCACCAATGGTAGGGATCGGACTGTTGCCCGATAAGGCTGACCTGGTGACTGGCGTTGCAGCGGAAGGCACAGCACACCGAACTGAAAACAAGACAGATGATCCAGATAGGTCTGCCTATGGCTTGAAGAATGACATCACGCGAACAGGCGGATCGGTCGAAAAAGAACCGGAAAACATCACGGCACCAGAGTTCGCGATCAGGGATCATCATACTGAGAGAGCTACGGAGGCAGCAAGGCAAGAGGTTGGACCGAGTTCTTCCGCGGGCGAGCCAAAGTCAGCCCTCTCCAGCCCCGCCATGCCACCACTTTCTACACTTACATTGAACTCATCGGCCGTTCCTCCTTCCCCGATGCAGCAATTGCTGTCGCGTGTGGAAGCCGCGGTGCAGGCACAAGGAGGCCAATCCACACCTGCTGCGGTCCAGATTCTGCCAGACCCGCGCATGTTTTCTAAGCCGGGCGATCTCCGGATACTTCGCATGACACTGATGCCCGAGGAACTCGGGCATGTGGATGTCACGCTGCGCCGCACTGTCTCGGGTTTCCGGGTTCATATATCAGT
>Ga0129333_10001542_pt1 | contig 20916 bp, 18 predicted proteins | sample CPB6_08_DNA_FD_94474 | JGI IMG/M metagenome (GOLD analysis project Ga0129333, IMG submission 94474) | Freshwater to marine salinity gradient microbial communities from Chesapeake Bay, USA - CPBay_Sum_0.6_0.8_DNA | ecosystem: Environmental > Aquatic > Marine > Coastal | place: USA: Chesapeake... | reverse complement strand
CGACTCGGACCCATGCGGCCCGGACGCCTAAATCTGGTCAGGACCGGAAGGGAGCAGCCACACGGGATGCTCCAGGCAGGCGTGGACTCCGGGTCACCCCTTGAAGTTGAAGATCTGAAGCCTGGCAAAGGTTCCAAGCCTGACGTCTGGACCTTCGTCAGGCCTGACCACCGGCCCTCCGGCTTCGCCCCCAGAACACGGCTTCCGCACCTGTTTCAGCGGCAGCACGGCATGGAGGTCAGCGATCTGCCATCGGTCTGAACAGGGCGCAAACGGTCTGAGCAGTGCGCAAACGGTCGCCTGCCAACGCCGCGGCACAATCGGTGGGTTCTGCAGGCAGAGATCGCCTGCGCGAAGCAGCAAAAGCAGCAGCCCCCGCTTCTGTGGCATCAAGGAACCACCGCCAGCGGGGAACCGGCTGACCTGCAGAGCAGGCCGACTGCAGGACAGGCAGGCTCCTTGACTGAGGCCCTCAGGAGGGGCGATTCAGCAGGAACGACGGGATCGCCGCTCCAGATGAATCCTGGGCTGCGGCGGTATTGAGCCCGCTGGCGAAGCCACTGAGCGAGCGCTCAGGCCGGTAGGTGCCGCCGCCTTCAAAACCGGTGGCGATCACGGTGACGTGGATCTCACCCTCCAGGCGCTCGTCGACGACGGCGCCGACAATGATGTTTGCTTCGGGATCAACCACGTCGTAGATCACCTCCGAGGCCGTGGTCATGTCTTCCAGCGTCATGTCCTTGCCGCCGCTGATGTTGATCACGCAGCCCTTGGCGCCATCAATGCGCGCGGCCTCCAGCAGGGGGCTGTTGATGGCGGCCTGGGCGGCCTCGGTAGCGCGGGAGCGGCCGGAGCCGATGCCCAGGCCCAGCAGAGCTGTGCCGGCCTCGGTCATCACGGAGCGCACATCGGCGAAGTCCACGTTGACCAGCCCGGGCTTGGTGATGATGTCACTGATGCCCTTGACGCCCATGCGCAGCACATCATCGGCGGCGCGGAAGGCATCCTGCAGGGGAGCACCGGCGATCGCCTCGCGCAGGCGGTCGTTTGGAATCACGATCAACGTGTCCACATGCTCGGACAGACGGGCGATGCCCTCCTCGGCCTGACGCATGCGGCGGCGCCCCTCGAATGAGAAGGGCTTGGTGACAATGCCGACCGTGAGCGCACCGCACTCGCGGGCCACTTCAGCCACCACCGGCGCCGCACCGGTACCGGTGCCGCCACCCATACCGGCGGCAATGAACACCAGATCTGTACCCTGCAGGCTCTGAGCCAGATCGGCGCGAGACTCCTCAGCGGCTTTCTGACCGATGGCCGGGTTGCCGCCGGCACCGAGGCCGCGGGTGAGCTTCTGGCCGAGCTGCACCCGTTGCTTGGCTGCGGACTGGAGCAACGCCTGCGCATCTGTGTTGAGCACGCGATAGCCAACACCCTGGAGATCGGAGGCGATCATCCGGTTGACGGCATTGCTGCCACCGCCACCGACACCGATGACCTCAATCCGGGCCGACTGGCTCGGAACGATGCCGCTGGAACCGTTGCCGGTGGCTGGAGCGAGGCCTTCGGGTGCGATCTCCATGGAGGCGTCGATGCCGGTCTTGCTGTGCAGCATTATGTCGTCGATCCGGCCGATCAGAATCAAGATTGCGGGCAGGCTTGCCGAGTCTTGTCACTAACGCAAGCACCTGTCACCATTTCGGCGCAGACAGCGACCAGACCATCGCACCGGCGACGGACAGCTGGTAATAGAATGAGCGCGGGGCGGCCTCAGCGCAATCCCGCCCACCGCGAAATCCCGGGTCAGTCCCGCATGGATGCAGGCCGGGTTGGGGCACTGGCACCGCGGCGGGGCGCCGGCAGCCCAAGCTCGGGGCGATTGGGATCGCTCAGGTCGATCGACTGCACCGAAAGACCGCGGATCTGTCGCGGCAGCTGCCCTGAGAGGTGCTGCAACACCTCCAACCGGCGCGGCAGCCGCGCATCCGGCGGGCCGAGATGCACCCGGCCCAGGGCGACGGTATGCAGCCAGACGCTGCCGTTGGGTTCAAAGCGCACCTGGGTGAGCGGACTGCCCAGCTGCTGGCTGCGTGCCAGGATCATCGCCAGAGCGGGCCGCAGCCGCTCCTGCCAACCCACCACGGTCACGGCGGGGATCGTGCCGCTATCCCGCTGCTGACGGCTGGTCATCCAGTTGCCGAGACGATCGACAAAGCCCTGCTCCAGTCGGGAGCCGATCCGCCGCTCGGCCCGTGCCACCGGCTGGCGATCGGCGAGCTGGATCCGCAACCGGGGCGGCAACATCAGCCGGCTCACCAGCACATCCTCCACCGGCAGGCCAGCCGAAAGCCGCTGCGCCAGCTGCTGCGGGCGCAGATACAACAGCGGCTGGGGGAACAGGAGCTGCGCTTCCCGAATCACCTGTTCACGGCTCACCTGGCGACTGCCGACGAGTTCGATCTGGGCGGGGCTGCGCAGCACCCAGCCCTCGCGCAGCAACAGCCAACCGAGGCCGGTGGCGGCACCGGAGAGCACCAGGATCCGCCAGAGATTGCGCAGCCGATCGCGACGCCGCTCCAACCGGAGCTCCCGGCGCCGTTCAGCGCCAACGGTGGAACGGTCGTCAGGCCGGCGGCGGACCGTGGGGCTCCTGGTCACGATTTCAGAGCTCACAGCGGGACCGGGCCATCAATTCCGTCATCCAACGGCGGGCCCGATCCGCATCGGCAAAGGGGAGATCCTTCTGCTCCCCAGCTCCCACCAGCCGCAGGCGGCAGGCCCCCTGGGCCTCGGCGGTGAGCGGCGCCTCGCCAGACCCCAGGGCCAGCAGTTCCACCAGCTCAAGGTTCTTGACCACGAAGCTGCCCTGGTTGATCAGCTTGCCGGATTCAAACGTGCTCCAGCTCACCACGCCATCCAGCAGGCGCGCACCGCCACAGTCGTCGAGCTTGGCCAGCTCGGCACCGGCTGCCCAATCACGGAACAAACGCTGGCGCCGCCGCTCCAGCCAGCCGAGGGCTGTGATCAGCGGGAACACCACCAGCAGGGGCAGCCAGATCAGGCCGTGACTCATGCAGCTTCAGCGCTCAGGGCATCAGGTTGGCGCGATTCTTGCGCCAGTTGCACGAGCCTGTGCACCAACTCCTCCAGGGGCACACCGCTGGCCTCCCAGAGCATCGGGTACATGCTCTGGCTGGTGAAGCCCGGCAAGGTGTTGATCTCATTGAGCCAGAGCTCACCACTCTCACGGCCGTAGAAGAAGTCGACCCGCGCCAGCCCCTCCGCCGCCACGGCCCGGCAGGCGGCAATCGCCATCTCCCTGGCGCGAGCACTGATCACCGCCGGCACCTCGGCCGGGATCACGGTGTGGCTCAGACCCTCGCTGTACTTGGTCTCGTAGTCGTACCAGTCGGCGTCAAAGCAGATCTCCCCCAGCACCGAAGCGGCCATCGCGCGACGCCCCAACACGGCGCACTCCAGCTCGCGGGCGTTGACCCCCTGCTCCACCACCAGCCGCGGGTCGTGGCGCACGGCCTCACGCAGACCAGCCAGCAGTTCCGGGCGGTTGGTGGCCTTGCTGATGCCCACCGAGGAGCCCAGGTTTGCGGGCTTGATGAAGCAGGGATACCCCAGCTGCCGCTCCAGACGGTTCAGCAGGGCATCCTGCCCCTCCTCCAGCTCAGCGGCCTCCACACAGGCATAGGGCACCTGCGGCAGGCCGGCGGCGGCGAAGGCGGCCTTCATCGCCTGCTTGTCCATCCCCACGGCCGAACCGAGCACACCGGAGCCCACAAAGGGCACCTGCATCAGGCTGAACAGGCCCTGGATCGTGCCGTCTTCCCCATTGGGACCATGCAGCACCGGCAGCCATACCTCGACGTCAAGAGCTCCCTCCGGGAAACCGCGGAACCCCGGCCGCAGCGGCGCCGCCGGCAGATCTTGGCGACGGGCCGGCAAACCACGCTCCAGCACGGCATCGGCCACGGCCGGCGGCCACCAGTGCCCCCAGGGATCGATGTAGAAGCAGCTCAGCCGGTAGCGGCTGGCATTGGCACCGCGACCCAGGGCCGCCACGATCGTGTTGGCCGAGCGGATCGACACCGCATGTTCACCGGAAACACCGCCGAACACCAGACCGAGATGGGTGGGGGCTGCGGTCATGGTGAGAGGTGAAGGGAATGGAGGGCCGATGCCGCTCTGAGAGGCCAAACGTATCAGCGACAACGTGCCGATGACATCAGCTCAGCGATCCACAGCCTGGCCGCTGAGGGAGAAGGCGCGCACCTCCTCGATACGCACATCCACCAGATCACCCGGCTGCCAGCGGCCGGCCTCGGGCCGGGCCAGGTTGCAGGCGGCGGGAAAGAAAGTGAGCCGGTTGGTGCGGGTGCGGCCCATCACCTGGGCGGGATCCTTGGGATTGATGCCCTCCACCAGCACCTGCTCGATCCGGCCGGCATACCGGGCGCTGCGCTGTCTCGCCTTGCGCTCCACCAAGGCGTTGAGCTCGCGCAGGCGCTCCACCTTCACCGCCTCGCTGAGCTGGTTGGGCCAATCGGCAGCTGGTGTATTAGGACGCGGCGAATAAGCAGCAGTGTTCACCTGATCGAAGCCGATCTCCTCAATCAGATCAAGAGTGCGGCGGTATTGGGCATCGGTTTCACCCGGGAAAGCCACGATCACATCGGCGCTGATCGAAGCATCGGGCATGCGCTCGCGGATGCGCTCGATGATGCGGCGGTAGCGATCCACCGTGTAGCCGCGCGCCATCGCCTTGAGCACGGCGTCGTCGCCGCTCTGGAAAGGAACGTGGAAGTGCTCGCACACCTTGGCCAGATCGGCGCAGGCATCGATCAGCCGCTCGGTGAAGTAGCGCGGATGGCTGGTGGCGAAGCGGATCCGCTCGATTCCCTCCACGTCGTGCACGAACTGGAGCAGATCGGTGAGGGTGTGCTGGCGACGCCCCTCGGGAGTGATACCGGGCAGATCGCGGCCATAGGCATCGATGTTCTGGCCCAGCAGGGTGATCTCCTTGAAGCCCTGGGCGGCCAACCCTTCCATCTCCAGCTTGATGGCCTCGGGCAAGCGCGATTGCTCCTTGCCGCGCACCGAGGGCACCACGCAGTAGGTGCAGCGCTCGTTGCAGCCATAGATCACGTTGACCCAGCCGCACACCTGGCTATCGCGGCGGGCGGTGGTGATGTCTTCAAGGATGTGATGCTCTTCGGTGGCCACCACCTGTTGCCCCTGCTCCACCTGGGCCAGCAACACATCGAGGCGGTTGGCATGCTGGGGCCCCATCACCAGATCCAGCTCGGGCACGCGCCGCAGCAGTGATTCGCCCTCCTGCTGGGCCACGCAGCCGGCCACCACCAGGGTGAGATTGGGGTTGGCCCGCTTGCGCTGGGCCTGGCGGCCCAGGTAGCTGTAAACCTTCTGCTCGGCGTTGTCGCGGATCGTGCAGGTGTTGTAGAGCACCAGATCGGCCTCCAGCTCGGCGGTGGCCTCGCGGTAGCCCATCGCTTCCAGGATGCCGGCCATGCGCTCGGAATCCGCCTTGTTCATCTGGCACCCGAAGGTGGTGATCCAGTAGCTGCCGCGCCCGGGGTTCTGCCCCGGAGCCTGGTCAGCGCCCTGAACAAGCGGTCTGTCGGGGGCTGCATCAGCCGGCGCGATCGCGGCGGCCGGAGCTTGAAACTGTGTTGCCGTCATGGTCTCAGTCTCGGCCATGGCGGGTGCAGCGGCTGCGGATCCATGCCAGCGTGAACGCTGAGCGCTTCTGGCCCCTGGCCCTCTCATGCGCCTCCGCCTGCGCCGCTTTCCGCTCACCAAGGCCATACCGCTGGCCATCAGCCGCGGCAGCACCAGCGGCGTGGAACACCTGCTGCTGGAGCTGGAGCACGACGGCATCACCGGGCGCGGCGAGACCGGCGGCTTCGACACCGGCCATCGCCACTACGACACCGGTGCCATCGCCGCCGAACTGGAGACGCTGCGCCCCCGGCTTGAACGGCTCAAGCCGCAGCCCCTGCAGACCCTTGAGCCTCTGCTGGCCGCCCTGAGCCCACCGGCGCGCTGCGGCCTCGATCTGGCGCTGCACGACTGGTGGGGGCAGCGCCTGGGGCAACCGCTGCACCGGCTCTGGGGCCTGGATCCAGACGTCTGTGTCGCCACCAGCGTGACCCTCGGGCTGGGGGAGCCAGCGGCTGTGCTGGCGCGGCTCGAACACTGGCGGCGCCAGCTGCCGGCCAGCCGCATCAAGCTCAAACTGGGCAGCCCGGCCGGGGTGGAGCACGACCGCGCCCTGGTGCTGGCGGTGCGGGCCGCCCTGCGCCCGGGCGATGAGCTGCAGGTGGATGCCAACGGCGGCTGGGATCTGGCCAGCGCTGGAGCGATGATTCCCTGGCTGGCCCAGCAGGGGGTGGTGCTGGTGGAGCAGCCCCTGGCGCCACAGCTGGAGGCCGCAGCTGACACGGCCGGCTTCGCGGCCCTGAAGGCTCTGGCGCCGATCCCCCTGATCGCCGATGAAAGCTGCTGGGATCTGGCCGATCTGCTGCGGCTGGCCCCGCATGTGGACGGCATCAACATCAAGCTGGTGAAATGCGGCGGCCTCAGCGAGGGGCTGCTGATGGCGCGCACCGCCCGGCGGCTTGGCCTTGGCGTGATGCTCGGCTGTTACTCCGACGGCGGACTGCTGAACGGCGCCGCCGCCCAGCTGCTGCCGCTGGTGCAGTGGCCCGATCTCGACAGCCACCTCAACCTGATCGACGACCCCTTCGACGGCCCGCCGCGCCAGGGCGACCTGCTGCGGCCCAGCCATCGGGCCGGCCTTGGCGTAACCGCGATCGGGCCGCTCGATCCACCCGCAGCACCGCCGCCCTCAGCCCCGGAGATGCCCTGATGCTCAGCCCCGATGCCCCGCTGGTACTGCTGATGCACGGCGGCCTCGACAACCTCTCCGGCAAGACCGGCCTGGCGATGCTGCGCTACCGGCACGGGCCGATCGTGGCGGTGATCGATCCGGCCCATGCTGGTGCCGAGCTGGCGACGCTCACCGGCATTCCCAGGCCGGTGCCGGTGGTCGCCGACATCAACGCAGCTCTGCAGCACGGACCAGCGGTGGCCGTGGTGGGCCTGGCACCCTCGGGAGGCCTGCTGCCGGCGCAGATGCGCGCCGATGTGGAGGCGGCCCTGCGGGCAGGCCTGAGCCTGGCCAGCGGCCTGCATGCCCGCCTGGCGGACGACCCCGCCTGGGCGGATCTACCGCTGCAGCCTGACCAGTGGATCTGGGATCTGCGCCGCGAACCGCCACAGCTGGATGTGGCCACCGCCCGCGCCGCCGCCCTGCCCTGCCGGCGGGTGCTGGCGGTGGGCTCCGACATGGCCGTCGGCAAGATGAGCGCCTGCCTGGAGCTTCAGGCGGCCGCCAGACACCACGGCCTCGATGCCCGCTTTGTCGGCACCGGGCAGGCGGGAATCCTGATCAGCGGCCACGGGGTTGCGCTTGATGCCGTACGCGTCGACTACGCCGCTGGCGCGGTGGAAGCAGCGGTGCTGCAGGCGGCGGCAGGCGCCACAGCGGAGACGCTGCTGCTGGTGGAGGGGCAGGGCTCGCTCGCCCATCCCGGCTCAACCGCCACCCTGCCGCTCATGCGCGGCAGCCAACCCACGGATCTGCTGCTGGTGCATCGCGCCGGCCAACGCCATGTGCGCACCAGGCCCGGGGCCGCCGCCGTGGCGATCCCGCCCCTGCCCGAGCTGATCGCCGCCAACGAAGCCCTGGCCGCCCTCGGCCGCCCCGACGGCCTGCGGCCGCGGGTGCGGGCGATTGCCCTGAACACGGCTCTGCTGGAGCCGGAGCTGGCCAGAAGGGAGACCGAGCGGCTGGAGGCCCTCACCGGGCTGCCCTGCGCCGATCCCGTGCGCGCTGGGGCGGACCAGCTGCTGGCCGCACTGCTGGCCTGACCAGCCGGCGCGGTGAAGCAGTTGCTGTGAAGCGCTGGCTGTGAAGCGGTGGGCGTGAAGCCGTCGCGGATACGCGGCTGTTCGGCAGCGGCCCGTGCTCCTCCAGCCGATAAAAAACCCCTGCCGATCAAGGAACGGCAGGGGCTGAAAAAGGGGCGAGCGAGGGGACTTGAACCCCCGAATGGCGGAACCACAATCCGCTGCCTTAACCACTTGGCTACGCCCGCCAGGGCTGCGCCATCCTATCAAGGCAACCTGCAGCGCCGACTGTGACTGCCGGATCCGCTCCACATCGCCTGGCCTGGCTCCTGCCCGCTGCTGCCGCCCTGGGGGGAGCCTGTGCCCTGGCCTGGAGCAATCCAGACCCCGCCGAGTTCGAAGCCTTCGCCGCTGAACAGCTGGTGGATCGGATCACCACAGAGCTCTGCCAGGGCGCGCAGGTACCGCTGGTGCTGCATCTGCTGGTGCGCGACTGCCCAGGACTGGTGCACAGCCAGCGAATCTGGCTGGGGCGATTGGCCGCTCAACACACACACCGCTACAACGCCGGCCTGTTCAGCCTCTACGTGACCACGCTGGGGGGCCAGGCGCTGCTGGACCAGCTCACCATCCCCCGCTACCGCGCCTTCACCCTGGCGGGCGCCGGCCAGCTGGTGGTGTTGTACGCGACCGCGACAACCACACCCCACGAACCCTGATGGCCGCTGCAGCACCGCGGACCCTGCGGGTGCGCATACCCCGGGCCCTGCTGGCCCCCGGGCCCGGTGGCCCCGCGGCACAACTGCCCTGTGGCGACAGCGAAGGGCTGCTGGCGGTGGAGCTGACGCTGGATTCCACCGGGCGCTCAATCGCGGTCATCCAGCCGCTGCCGGAGTGGGCAGACGCCCTGCCCCTGGCCCTGCCACCCCTGGTGGAACCCCACGCCCACCTCGACAAGGCCTTCAGCTGGCGGGCCTTCGCCAATCCAGGCGGCGTGATGGAGGCAGCGCTGGCCGCCAACGGTCGCGAAGCCGCCGAGCGCACGGCAGCGGTGGTGCTGGCGCGGGGCGAACGAGCCCTGGAACAGGCCTGGCGCTACGGCCTGCGGGCGATCCGCAGCCATGTGGACAGCGGTGGGCCCCAGGAGCAGCCGAGCTGGGAGGCGCTGCAGGAGCTGCAGCGGCGCTGGCACGGTCGGCTGGAGCTGCAGCTGTGCGCCCTGGTGCCACTGGCGCACTGGAGCACGCCAGCGGGCGCAACACTGGCCCAGCGGCTGGCGAACAAGGGCGGCCTGCTGGGCTGCGTGCTCGGTCCGCCCTTCCGCGAGGGCTATCGCCACCGTGATCAGCTGCGACGGCTGCTGGATCTGGCCGAACACCACGGCCTCGCCATCGATCTGCACATCGATGAATCGGATGACCAGCCCGGACGCGGCATGGCGCTGCTGCTGCGGGAGCTGCGGCGCACCCCCGTGTCGGTGCCGATCACCTGCAGCCACAGCAGCAGCCTCAGCCTGCTGCCGGTGGCCAGCCAGCGACGGCTGGCCGCTGGCCTCGCGAGCCATGGCATCAGCGTGGTGGCGATGCCCACCACCAACCTCTGGTTGCTGGGGCGCGGGCGCAAGGCCTCAGCCGCCGTGCGACCGCTGGCGCCGGTGCGCCTGCTGCTGCAGGAAGGCGTGGCGGTGGCGATCGGCGGCGACAACGTGCAGGATCCCTGGTATCCCGGCGGTGACTTCGACCCGATCGAACTGCTGCGGCTGGCCCTGCCGACCCTGCAGCTGGCCCCCTGGCAGCGACAGGGGCTGATGCCGTTCAGCACGACACCGGCGCGGCTGCTGAATCTGGCCTGGGACGGCGTGCTCCGCCCCGGCGCTCCGGCCGATCTGATCGTGCTGGGAGCCGATGGTTGGAGCGAGCTGCTGGCCCGGCCGCCGCAACGGCGCGTGCTGCGGGCCGGCCGCTGGCTGCCGCCACCGCCGACGCAGCAGCCTGATCCTCGTCTTGCCAGCCTGGAGCCGATGCCCCTGCCACCCCGCTGAGCCGATGGCCACTCCCCTGCCGCAACCGGGCGCAACCTTCGCCACAGCGCTGCCCAAACCCCTGCCGCCCCCGGCCAGCACCAGCCAGCTTGAGGGGCTGGCCGCCGACCTGCGAGCCGCCGGACTGGTGCCCCTGCGCAGTGCCGGCGAGCTGGAGGGTCTCTCGGCTGATGCCTTTGTGTATTCGCCGGTGCTGCAACCGCTGCTGCAGGGGTTACGGGCCCAGATCGGTGTGCGCCCCGAGCGACGCGATCACGTAGCAGCGATCGCGGCGGCCTGCGCCCGCCATGGCGTCAGCCTGACCCTGCGCGGCGCCGGCACCGGCAACTACGGCCAATGCGTCCCGCTGGCCGGCGGCCTGGTGCTGGATCTGAGCGGGCTGAATCAACTGCTGGCACTGGATCCGACCAGCGGCGTGTTCACGGCGGAGCCGGGCATCCTGCTGGGGGATCTGGAACAGCGGCTGCGGAGCAGCGGCCGGGAGCTGCGTCTGCTGCCGAGCACCGTGCGCAGCGCCAGCCTGGGCGGTTTCGTGGCCGGCGGCTCGGGCGGCATCGGCTCGCTGCGCTGGGGCTTCCTGCGCGATCCAGGCCATCTCCTCGGCCTGGAGGTGGTGACACTGGAGGTCCAACCGCGGCTGCTGCAGCTCGACGCCGCCGATGCCCGGCCGCTCAACCACGCCTACGGCTGCAACGGCATCATCACCAGCCTCACCATGGCCAGCGCCGCAGCGGTGCCCTGGCTGCAGCTGGTGCTGGACTTCAGATGCTGGGAGGCAGCGCTGACGGCCGCGCAGCAGCTGCCCGCCTCGGCACTGCTGCTCAACGCCCTCTGCCTGCTGGAGGCGCCGGTGGCGGCCCAGCTGCCCTGGCCCCACGGCTGCCCCGCAGCCGATGGCCAAGGCCACCGGCTGCTGCTGCTGGCGGCGGCGGATGCGCTGCCGGCGCTGATGGGCTGGATCGGGGAACTGGGCGGCCAGCTGCTCTGGCAGGCGCTCCAGGGGCAGAGCCGCGGCATCCCCCTGCGGGAGCTGTGCTGGAACCACACCACCCTGCACGTGCGCGGCCGCGACCCCGGTTTCACCTATTTGCAACTGATGCTGCCCCAGCCGGAGGGGCCCGCGCTGTCGGCGCTGCGGCAGCGCTGGGGTGACGACCTGCTCTGGCACCTGGAGGCGGTGCGCAGCCAGGGGGCGCAGCGGCTGGCTTGCCTGCCGCTGGTGCGCTGGCGCGGCCCCGAGGCGCTGGAACAGCTGATCAGCCACTGCCGCGAGCTGGGCTGCGTCCTGTTCAATCCACACGTGCTGAGCGTGGAGGATGGGGGGTTGGGGGTTGTGGATGCCGATCAGGTGGCGGCCAAGGCCGCCTACGACCCCGCCGGGCTGCTCAACCCAGGCAAGCTGCGCGGCTGGCTGGAGCGGGGCGACCGGAGCCAGGCTTAAACAAGCGAGCCGAGGCAGAACAGAACAGCGCTCAGCAGCCGAGGCTGCTGCGGGTGTCGACGCCGGTGGTCGGATTGGTGCCACGAGCCGTGGCACACAGCAGGCGCTGGTCGACACGATCCAGCAGCGCATCACTGAAATCGGCATCGGTGACATCGGCACCACTGAAGTTGCCGCCCGAAGCGATCACCCCCACCAGCACCGCACCACGCAGGCTGGTGTGGCTCATGTCAGTGCGGTCCATCAGAGCATCGGAGAGATCGGCACCACTGAAATCAGCCTCCGGGAATGCCCCCTGGGTGAGGATCGCGCCATGCAGGTTGGCGCCAGCGAAGATGGCCCGCTTGCCCACGGCGCCCGCGAACGAGGTGTTGGCCAGCTGCTGGCCGGAGAAATCCTTGCCGCTCTGGTTGGTGAGTGTGTAGTCGACCGTGTCCTGAAACAGGGCGCGATCCTGGAGGCCCACGCCGGCGGCGGTGTCGAGGGCGGCGGCGGGCGCTGGCGCTGCCCACAGCACAATCGCCACCAGGACAGCCGACAGCACAGCGACCGAGCGGATGACAGCCCCTCGGCCAAGCCGGGCGGACAGGCGGCGGAACATGGCGCACTGGGCGGTTGCGCTCAGTCTGTCGCCTCCGGCACAGCTTCCGACAGCGGCAGAAGCTCCGCCACCAGGTAAAGCGAGCCACAGGCCACCGGCAGAGCCGGCGAGTCCACCAGCCAGGCCAGATCAACGGCACGGTCAGCGGCGGCGGGCTCGATGGTGCAGGCCAGCCCTGGGTCGAGAGCCGCACGGAGCTCATCCGCCGACCAGGTGGTGTGGCCCGGCAGGGGGGCGACCCGCACGGCATCCTCTGGCTGCAGCAGATCACGCAGCAGCTGAGGGGCATCCTTGTGGCGCTGGATGGCGATCAACCAACGGCGCGACTGGGCAGGCTGTGAATCCAGCCGATCACGGCGCTCCAGCTCATGGCGCAGCGCCAGCGCAGCCGGTGGATTGTGGGCACCATCGAGCAGCAGCGGCCGACCAGCGAAGCGACGCGCCTCCAGGCGACCTGGCCAGCGCGCCTCCGCCAGGCCGCGCAGGATCGCGGTGGCATCAATCGGCCAGCCCCGCTCCGCAAGGGCCTCCGCTGCACCGACGGCCACGGCTGCGTTGTGACGCTGCAGGTCGCCGACCAGACCGAGCCGCGGCCCGCCCTGCGCAACGGGGGGCAACGGCTGTCGCCAGCGCAAGGCGCAACCGAGGGCCTGCGCCTGCTGCTGCAGCACCGCGGTGGCCTCCGGCGCCTGCGGCCCACTGATCGCCACCGCAGCGGCATGAAGAACCCCGGCCTTCTCCGCGGCGATGGCCGCCAGGGTGGATCCAAGATGCTCGGTGTGATCCAGACCGATGCTGGCGAAGGCCAGCACCTGGCGATCCGGGTGCACGGTGGTGGCATCGAGCCGCCCGCCGAGACCCACCTCCAGCACCGCGAGTGCGACGCCGGCCTCGGCGAAGGCCTGAAACGCGGCGGCGGTGACCAGCTCAAACGGGGTGAGGTCGTGGCGAAGAGCCAGAGGCTGCAGCGCCTGCAACAGCCGGCGCAGCTCCTGCTGCTCGATCAGCCCCTGCGGCAGGCGGATGCGCTCACACCAGCTGAGCAGATGGGGCGACGTGTAAAGGCCACAACGGATGCCAGCGGCGCTGGCGATGCGCTCGAGCATCGTGCTGATCGAGCCCTTGCCGTTGGTGCCTGCCACCTGCACGGCCGCGAAGCGCCGTTCCGGGTGGCCCAACTCCGCCAGTGCCGCCTGCAACCGCTCCAGCCCCAGGTCAACGCCCCGGCGGCTGAAGGGGGCGATCAGATCGCTGAAGGGGTCGTGGACTGGCACGCCACCAAGGCTCGCTCAAGCCGCTTCACCGCCTCGCGAATGTGGCGGGGCTGAATCGTGAGCGGCGGCACGAACCGCACCACGTTGGTGCCGGCCGGCACCAGCAACAGCCCCTGCGCCATCGCCGCCTTCACCACATCGATCGCCGCCGGACCATCGGCGCGCAGCACCAGGCCCTGGAGCAGGCCCCAGCCCCGCGCTCCCTCCGCCAACGTCGGATGGCGGGCGGCCAGCTCTGCGAGCTGCCGCTGCAGCAGCTCACCCATGGCCGCCACATGGGCGGGGAGATTGCGGCGGCAGATCTCCTCGGCCACGGTGAGGCCAGCGCGGCAGGCGAAGGGGTTGCCGCCGAACGTGCTGGCGTGCTCGCCGGGCTGCAGCAGATCAGCGCCGGACTTCACCGCCAGGGCGCCGATCGGCATGCCACCACCCAGGCCCTTGGCCAGGGTGAGCGCATCGGGCTCCACACCCAGTTTCTGGTAGCCCCACAGACAACCGGTGCGGCCTACGCCCACCTGCACCTCATCGAAAATCAGCAGGATGTTGCGCTGATCGCAGAGCTCACGCACACGGCGGAAGAAGGCCGGATCACCGGGATTCACGCCACCTTCACCCTGCAGGGGCTCGAGCAGCACCGCCGCCACGCGGGGGGCATCGGCTTCACACTGGGTCAGCAGCGCCTCAAAGGCGGCGGTGTCGTTGTAGGGGAAGTAGCGGAAGCCCTGCACCATGGGCTCAAACCCCTGGTGATACTTCGGCTGGCCGGTGGCGGTGACAGCCGCCAGCGTGCGGCCATGGAAGCTGGCCTGGGCGGTGAGGATCAGCGGCCCGCGGTCGGCGCTGCCATCAATGCCGCGCACCACGTGGCCGTGCTTGCGGGCCAGCTTGATCGCAGCCTCGTTGGCCTCTGCGCCGGAATTGCAGAAAAAGACCTTGTCGGTGCAACTGTTGGCGGTGATCCAAGCCGCCAACTGCTCCTGCTCGGGAATCCGATAGAGATTGGAAACGTGCTGGAGCTGGCGCAGCTGGCGCGACAGGGCCCGGCGCAGGGCCGGACTGCTGTGGCCAAGGGTGCACACCGCAATGCCGGCAACAGCATCGAGATAACGCCTGCCCTGGGCATCCCAGACCCAGACGCCCTTGCCCCGGACCAGCTCGATCGGGAAGCGCCCGTAGGTGTTCATCACCGCCGAGTGGGGCGGCGCCTGCCGCGGCGGCGGGCTGATGGGAGCGGTGGGACTCGAACCCACATGCCCGAGGGCGCTCGATTTTGAGTCGAGTCCGTCTACCAATTCCGGCACGCTCCCGCGCCTGGCAGTTTAGGGGGTCGGACCCACAGGAGCTCGACCAGGCGAGGGGAGGCTCAGCGCAGCGGCTCTGGCCCGACGCGGCGGATCGAAGCGCCGACCGCATTGAGCTTGCCCTCGAAGTCGGCGTAGCCGCGATCGAGGAACTCCAGCCCCTGCACCGTGGTAACCCCATCCGCCGCCAGACCGGCCAGCACCATGGCGGCTGAAGCACGCAGGTCACTGCCCTGCACGGGTGCACCGCTGAGACGGGCCACCCCCTCCACAAAGGCCGTGTTGCCCTGCATGCGGATGGCGGCCCCCATGCGCTGCAACTCCGCCACGTGCTGCAGGCGATTCTCGAAGATGTTCTCGGTGATCACGCTGGTGCCGCTGGCCGTGGCCAGCAGACTCATGAACGGCGCCTGAAGGTCGGTGGGGAAGCCCGGGAAGGGTTGAGTGCGCAGATCGACCGACTGGATCGCCTCAGCGCTGATGGTGACGCTGGTGCCATCGATCTCCAGGCGACAGCCGACCTCCTCCAGCTTGGTGAGCACGGCGCCGAGGTGATCCGTGATCACAGGAGCCACCGTGAGCCTGGAGCGGGTGATCGCCGCCGCCAGCAGGAACGTGCCGGCTTCGATGCGGTCGGGAATCACGGCGTAGTCAGCACCATGAAGGCGCGGCACACCGACGATCGTGATCGTGGGTGTGCCGGCACCGCGCACCTTGGCGCCCATGGCCAGCAATAGCCCGGCCAGATCCACCACTTCCGGCTCGAGGGCAGCGTTCTCGATCACCGTCTCGCCATCGGCGAGCACCGCCGCCATCATCAGCGTCTCTGTGGCGCCGACGCTGGGGCAGTCGAGGTGGATGCGGCCGCCGCGGAGGCGATGACCGCTGCCAGGCACCACAGCCGAGACCACGCCGTGCTCGATGGTGACCTGAGCCCCGAGGGCCTTGAGCCCCTTGACGTGTTCCACGACCGGCCTGGTGCCGATCTGACATCCGCCGGGCAGAGGCACACGGGCGATGCCGAGCCTGGCCAGCAGGGGGCCGATACAGAAGAAGCTGGCCCGCAGGCTGTTGACCAGCTCATAGGGCGGAGCGGCGTGGCTGAGGCCGGAACCGTCCATCTCCAGGCTGTCGGCGCCGCGACGCACGGCAACCCCCAGAGAGGCCAGGATCTCGGCCATTCCCTGGATGTCGGTGAGGGGCGGCACGTTGCGCAGGCGCAGCGGCGCCGTGGTGAGCAAGCTGGCCGCCATCAGCACCAGCGCCGAGTTCTTGGCGCCGCTGACGCGCAATTCGCCGGCCAACCGACGCCCACCGGCGATCTCAAGCTGAGGATTGAGAATCTGCTGAGACGGGACAACAGTCAATGTCATGGCAACCGGCGTCCCGCCTCAGGTTCCCCATCCTGACAACCGGATCTGAGACCGTCTAGACGGCCGGCCGTCGAACTGACCTCGGCGCCGCAGTCGGAGCCCCCATCGCAACCCCACCCCCGGAGCGACCGCGATGGGGTACATTTTCGTGGACGCCGCAAGGCGATCACCGCCGGACGCCGCAATCGGCGCCCTATCCCCTGCGGATGTGGCGGAATTGGTAGACGCGCTAGTTTCAGGTACTAGTGGCAGCAATGTCGTGGGAGTTCAAGTCTCCCCATCCGCACTGAAGAAGCCCCTCTCTGGAGGGGCTTTTTTGTTGTCGTGCTCAGTGACGGCATCCGCCAGACCCCGGCGATCAGCCACCAGCCGTCAGCGGCCTGGCTCAGCCCAGGCTGTTGTATCCAGCGGTTTTGTATCCAGCCGTTTGCGTGGGCGCCGGCCGTTGCCAGGCTGAGCGCAGCCCGGCTGCAGCGGCCAGCCGGGCATCCTGCCCCTGCCCGTCCGCTGCTGCACCGCCATGCTCATCCTCAAGATCACCAATGCCTCCGATGTGGTGGCCGCCAAGGTGGGCCGACTGTTGGAGGCGCTCACGCCCGATCTGCTCGACCAGAACACCGTGGAGGATGTGCTGATCAAGGAGCTGATCAAAAACCTGTCCGCGGAGGGGCTCAAGGGTGAGGTGGCGGCCGTGCGGGGCCTGGAGCTGCACGACCGCAAGCTGGAGATCAGCGAAGGACTGCACGTGCGTCGTCAGCAGTCCTTCTGAACCTGGCATCGCCGCATCGCCTGTCCCCATGGCTGAACGCCCGTTGGAGCTGATCACCAGCCGCCGCAATCCCCTGGTGGCCCGCCTGCGGGCATTGCACCAGCCGAAGGGACGACGTGAACAGGGGCTGCTGCTGCTGGAGGGCACGCACCTGCTGCAGGAGGTGCTGCGACTGGGGCTCCGCCCTGAGCGGATCCTGGCCACACCGCACTGGCTGGATCGTCACGGCCGACTGCTGTCCGACTGCCCGCTGGCGGTCCAGCCCGTTGCCGAGGACGTGCTGGCTGCCGCCGCCAGCACCGATCACCCCGATGGGGTGGTGCTCACCCTGGCCGCCGCGGCCCTGCGCCGCGCCGGTGGTGACGGCCGCTTTGTGCTGGCCCTCGACCAACTTCAGGATCCCGGCAACCTCGGCACACTGCTGCGCACGGCCCTGGCCGCCGGCGTGGAGGAGGTGTGGCTGGGGGGCGGCGCCGACCCGCTGCAGCCGAAAGTGCTGCGGGCCTCCGCCGGTGCGGCCCTGGCGCTGCCGCTGCGGCGCGAGTCCGACCGCGACGGCCTCGTACAACTGCTGGAGCGGACCGCGGCCGCCGGCCATCAGCTGGTGGCCACTCTTGTGGAGGGCAGCAGCGTCGGCGCTGAGGCGCCGATCCCCTACTGGCACCTCGACTGGTGCCGACCGACAGTGCTGCTGCTGGGCAATGAGGGCGCCGGGCTGCATCCGGATCTGGCGGCCCTGGCCACCCATCGCGTCACCATCCCCCACAGCGCCGCAGTGGAATCCCTGAACGTGGCGGTAGCGGCGGGCCCGCTGCTGCTGGAGCGCTGGCGGCAGCAGCGGCAGCCAAGCGCTGCCCCCTGACAGGAGAGAATGCCCGCCAACTGCGGATGCAAGCGGTGAGCGAGGGCAGCTTCGATTTCGACGTGATCGTGATCGGCGCCGGTTACGGCGGTTTCGATGCGGCCAAGCATGCCGCCGAGCACGGCCTGCGCACGGCGATCATCGAAAGCCGTGACATGGGTGGCACGTGTGTGAACCGCGGCTGCGTGCCCTCCAAGGCGCTGCTGGCCGCCAGCGGTCGCGTGCGCGAACTCGCTGATGCTGAGCACCTCAAGGGCTTCGGCATCCATGCCGCACCGGTGCGGTTCGAGCGCCAGAAGATCGCCGATCACGCCAACCAACTGGTCGCCACGATCCGCGGCAACCTCACCAAGACCCTGGAGCGGGCCGGCGTCACGATCATCCGCGGTACAGGCCGCCTGGAGGGTGCCCAGAACGTGGGCGTGCGCGAGATCAACGGCGTGGATCGCGTGCTCAGCGGTCGCGATGTGATCATCGCCACGGGCTCCGATCCATTCGTGCCGCCTGGCATCGAAACCGACGGCCGCACGGTGTTCACCAGCGATGAAGCGGTCAGCCTGGAGTGGCTGCCCCGCTGGCTGGCGATCGTGGGCAGCGGCTACATCGGCCTGGAATTCGCTGATGTGTACACCGCCCTGGGCTGCGAGGTCACGATGATCGAAGCCCTGGATCGCGTGATGCCCACCTTCGATCCCGACATCGCCAAGATCGCCGCCCGCCACCTGATCGACGGCCGCGACATCGACGCCCGCTCGGGCGTGCTGGCCAAATCGATCAAGCCCGGCGCCCCGGTGCAGATCGACCTGGTGGACATGCAGACGCGTGAGCCGGTGGAGACCCTCGAAGTGGACGCGGTGCTGGTGGCCACCGGCCGAGTGCCCAGCAGCAAGGGCCTGAACCTGGAGTCCTGCGGCATCGAAACCAACCGCGGCTTCATCCCCGTGGATGACGCCATGCGTGTGCTGGTGAACGGCGCACCGGTGCCCCACCTGTGGGCCGTGGGTGATGTGACCGGCAAGATGATGCTGGCCCACACCGCCGCCGCCCAGGGCACCGTGGCGATCGACAACATCCTCGGCCACGCCCGCCAGATCGATTACCGCTCGATCCCTGCCGCCACCTTCACCCACCCGGAGATCAGCTCGGTGGGCCTGAGCGAAACCGATGCCAGGGAGCTGGCCGCCAAGGAGGGCTTCGAGCTCGGCCTGGTGCGCAGCTACTTCAAGGCCAATTCCAAGGCACTGGCGGAACTGGAGAGCGACGGCCTGATGAAACTGCTGTTCAATAAGAGCAGCGGTGAAGTGCTTGGCGCTCACATCTACGGTCTGCATGCTGCCGATCTGATCCAGGAGATCGCCAACGCGGTAGCCCGCCGCCAGAGCGTCAAGCAACTGGTGAACGAAGTGCACACCCACCCCACCCTCAGCGAAGTGGTCGAGGTGGCCTACAAGCAGGCCGCCCTGGCCGTCACCGGTTGAAGACCACCCTGGCTGCACCCGGGTGACACAGCTTCCAGGCGAAGCCCGGAGCCAACCGCCCCGGCCGCCAGACCGCTGACATCTGTCCAGCAAGCCACAACCCTGGTCCGCGAGCCCACCGTCACAACCCCATGGAAATCCGTCGCCGGCCACCCAACCCGAAGGTGAAGGTGGCCCACCTGGAGTACGCCATCCCACACGAGGAGAGCGAACCACGCAACGTCCTCGAGAAGATCGTCTGGGAGAAGGACCGTGAGGTGGCCTCAGCCCGCGAGCGCCTGAGCCTGGAGCAGCTCAAGAAACAGGTGGCGGAGTTACCCGCGACCCGCGATTTCCTGGCGGCCCTGCGCGCCGCCTGCCGCAAGCCGGCGGTGATCGCCGAGGTGAAGAAAGCCAGCCCCAGCAAGGGCGTGATCCGCGAGGATTTCGATCCGGAAGCAATTGCTCGGGGCTATGCCGCCGGTGGCGCCAGCTGCCTCTCGGTGCTCACCGATAAACAGTTTTTCCAGGGCGGCTTCGAGGTACTGGTGCAGGTGCGCCAGGTCGTGGACCTGCCACTGCTCTGCAAAGACTTCATCCTGAGCCCCTATCAGCTGTATCAGGCCCGCGCAGCCGGCGCCGATGCGGCGCTGCTGATCGCGGCGATCCTCACCGATCAGGACATGAACTACCTGCTGAGGGTGGCGCGCAGCCTCGGGCTGACCGCGCTGGTGGAGGTGCATGATGCGGCCGAACTGGAGCGGGTGCTGGCCCTGGATGGCGTGCAGCTGATCGGCATCAACAACCGTGATCTGGCTAGCTTCCACACTGATCTGGCCACCACCGAGGTCTTGACGGCACGCTACGGCGAGCAGATCCGCGCCAAGGGTTGCCTGCTGGTGAGTGAATCCGGCCTGTTCAGCCGTGACGATCTCGATCGGGTTCAGAGTGCCGGCGCTGACGCGGTGCTGGTGGGTGAATCGCTGATGCGGCAGACGGATGTCACCGCCGCGCTGGAGACGTTGATCGGCGGATGAGCCAGAGCTGTCTCTGCCAACGCCGGGGCCTTGCCGCAAGGGGGCGCAACAGGGCTGGGGAAGGCCTGCCCTGACGGCCCCCAGGCTTGTGCCTCCGTGGGCTCAGCCAGGCGAAGCCAGACCGGCCACCTTCAACCCCATCAGCCTTGAGCCAGCCGCGTGCCGCAAGGTCGGTGCTGGCCCATAGCCGCTCGCCACGATCTGGCGGTAGGCCGCCGGTGGCAGCTGTCAGGGTCCGGCCGGTGGCGGCAGAACCCGGCCCGGAGCCAGGCCAACCAGCAAAAAAGCCCAGCCGCAAAGGGCCGGGCTGGCTGAATGGATCGGGGTGATCGGAGCTGCCGGTGGCAGCCCACTGCTCACACCTTGCGGGAGTAGAACTCAACCACCAGCAGTTCGTTGATCTCGAGGGCGACCCACTCGCGCTCGCACTTGCCACTCACCTTGGCGGTGAGCTTGTTCTTGTCGAGCTCAAGGTGAGGGGGAATGTTGGCCAGACCGGGGAACTCCAGGTTGCCTTCGGCCAGCTTCTTGCTCTGCTTGCGCTCGCGGATGGCGATCACATCACCGGCCTTGCACTGGTAGCTGGGGATATCCACGACCCGGCCGTTCACGGTCACGTGGCCATGGTTCACCAGCTGACGGGCACCGGGAACGGTGGGGCCGAAGCCGAGGCGGAAGCACACATTGTCGAGACGGTTCTCGAGCAGCTTCAGCAGGTTGGTACCGGTGGAACCCTCCTGGGCGCGCGCTTTCTTCACGTAGCGCACGAGCTGACGCTCGGAGATGCCGTAGTTGAAGCGAAGCTTCTGCTTCTCT
>Ga0129333_10001541_pt1 | contig 20934 bp, 17 predicted proteins | sample CPB6_08_DNA_FD_94474 | JGI IMG/M metagenome (GOLD analysis project Ga0129333, IMG submission 94474) | Freshwater to marine salinity gradient microbial communities from Chesapeake Bay, USA - CPBay_Sum_0.6_0.8_DNA | ecosystem: Environmental > Aquatic > Marine > Coastal | place: USA: Chesapeake... | reverse complement strand
CCAACAAAAGATGACCAGGTGTTCGCATCTGTTGCCCTTGTCCATGCACCACTGGCCATGAGATATATGCCGTTTTGCGAAGATGTGGTGTTTGTACGCACCAGAATCCTATCGCCCTCCGCGCCGACAACACCATCAATCGTTTGCAATCCCGACAAGGTAACGTTGCCACTGGTTGCCAAGCGGACTACCCGACCAATACCACCATTAGCTGCTTGTGCCGCAGCAGATGCAGCCGAGGCCGTGGCAGCAGAAACAGCAGCCGACGTTGCATTGGCCGCCGCATTGGAAATATCGCCCAATGTTGCCCCAGCTTTTAATGCACCAGTTGTTCCGTCAAATGCCAGGGTTGCATCAGCAACGGGATTAGCGATAGTTGGATTGGTTACAGGGCTTTGAGCATTGTACTTTAAGGAACGGCCAACGCTTTCATCAAGCTGCTGAACAATAGATGTAAGTTTGTCGCCCATGTTCTCAATAGTTTCGGCGGGCAATACTGTTCCTGAATTAAATTCAGCCGTTTGTGTAAATGGAAATGAAGCTCGTAATAAAATATCTTGAGTATTGCTTGGTATTTTTGCAGGATTAGTAATTGTAACAGTCGCATAACCATTGGCGGCAATACTTACACTGTAGTGCGTTACATATGTAAGCGTTTCGGTTAATACAGATGTAGTCCTGTCTAAAATTTCTACAATTAAATCTGTTTCGTCATAAATTTTATTCGCAAACGAAAAGCTGGCAGTAGCCCCGTTGCCTTGGTATCTAAATTTAATTGGCTGCAATGCAATAGTCATGATTACTTATACCTTAAATTAAGCCGTTAGAAAAGTTGTTAAAAGTCAATGTTTCTCTGCCCGTACATTTTCATTTGTTCGCGCTGTTGACGCGCATAACCCGCTGGGTCTAAAAGCTTGCGAATATCGTTTACAAGCAATTGGTCTAAAACAGGTCTAGTCCAAATAACATTGTTAAAAGGAATTGTAGATAGAGCTACATCAAACGCTTTTTTAGACGACGGCAGCTTGCCCCTTGTGACTAAACCAGTGGCCATTTCAGTTATATCACCTGCTTTGGTTAATACTGGCCCGGCAGCCGCGCCAATTATTTTTCTTGTTCCGCCGTATTCTGGCAAAACAAAATCGCCAATCAATCCTAATCCGCCACCGCGCGCAACGGCTTTGTGCCACGTTTCTAATTTATCAGGTTGTTTTGGTGTTTTTCCATTTAATAAATCTGACGACACTTCAGCCAAATAACCAAAGGCAACGGTTGCCAAAAACAATTGTGTTATGGTCATAGGTTCTATCTTCTGCTTTCCATATATTTCGCGGCCATAAACTTTGGTAAGCATAGAATAGCTAAAACTTTTAAATTGAGTAAGCATTCTTATCAGTTCACCAGATGCGGTTCCGCGTTTTGTTCCAAGACTTAATTGTCGTTGTTGCTTAAACCCTCCCTCAACAACTCCAAAACTTTGTCGGCTAACAATCCAACCAATATATTTTTCAGCAACAGCGTCATCTTTAATCAAATCTGTTACAATAAATTCCTTATTGTTTCCTTCAATTTTTGATACGGCCTGCCTTAATTTATTCCAGTCATTTTCTGTAATTCCGTAAGTCGTAAACGAACGTAAAGTTTCTTCATCTAAGTCATTAAAACTTATGTTTTTTTTCAGTGCCAAATCGTGTGACAGCGTCATGGTCATTGCTAATTTGTGCCTGCCCGTCCACCATGTGTTGCCAATTATATCAAAAAACACTCGGCTTGTTTTGGTTAATTTGTCATCCCAAAATCTATTGGTTCCACCTGTAAAGGCGTCCATGTACACGCCTAGCAATGATGCGGTTTTGGTGGCTTCTGCATAAGAAACGCCAGTTTGCCCAATAATATCAGTAAAGCTTTTGGCAATACCCCCAAGAAATGTTCTGCCTTGGTATTTATATTCAGATGCTTTAAGCGGTATATCTGAAATTACAGAAAGCAGCATTTTCCCAAGAGAAGCCATTGCAACAATAGAACGTGTTGTTCCAGCAAATTGTGCTATTGTTGGATTAACAGCAATCTGATTTTTGCCAGATGCAAAATCCATTATTTCTTGAGATTTGTTTTTTATAGAATCTAAATATTCTTTATTGGATTTTCCCGCTTTTTGCGCTTCAGCAGATAGCTTATCACGGTTAGCTTCCAGTATATTTTGCACCGCGTTTTTCCAAGCCACTTCAGGATTGGTTCCAAATTTTTCAAGCATGGCAATGTTGTGTGTCATGCTCTGAATATCTTTAATTGTCTGTTCGCCTAAAAAACCTTCACCATAATTTTCATGCCATTTTTTCCAGCTATCATAATTCTTAAAATGCAACTCACGTTTTTGCGATAACCTGCGGGCAAGGTTTTGACTGCCAAAAAAATCAAAGAATTTTTCATCTGTATATTGCAGCCGCGATTGATAGCGAACGCCAGTAACCATGGCGTCATAGGCAGACTCTAATGCTTTTTTTAATCCAGCAGAATTATTCTTAAATTTTCCATTAAAAGAAGTTTTTGAATTGAGCAAAGGCAACACATCATTAACCCAAGCTTCTTTTCCTGCTGTAGCCATTTTGTCTAAACTGTGATTTTGAGCTAATACACCGCCAGGAACGCTTGATATGTTTGCCCCCGATTTGTTGGCACGCAACCTTAATTCTTCTTGAACACCATAAATTGCAGTAGCAATCTGTCTAATATCTGTATTTTCAATTTCATTCGGTTTTTTCCCGCTTGATAAATCCCACAATGCTCGCTGAATTGGTTCGTCCAATTCTGATGATTGAAACATTTTAATAAGTTTATTGTTTTTGCTTGCAAGGCCGCCAGTTAATTTACCAAAATACCGCGCATCTAGTGCATTGATATTTACTTCAAGTGAGGCCATGCCACCTTGAACGGTTGTGCCGCTGGGCGTTTCTATGCTTGAAAACAGCGCATCTCTAATTGACATTCCACCTTCAATGCGTGTTTTTACATCGGAGGTAAGCATTTGATACTTTAAGAAATTTTGCGTTAGTGTGTATTGCCTTTTGGTCAATTCATCTTTGTGCGCTTTAATTTCTGCATTTAATGCGTCAATATAATTTTCACCGTTGGCAGCTCGCTCTTCCGCATTTTTGCGGATGGTATCTTCCATTTTTTTTGCAGCATCTTCCCCTCCAGCACCTTTTGCACCTTTAAGAAATCTTTTGTAACAATCTGCCATTATATCCCTAACAAACAATTTTGAAGTTCTAAGAATCCATTGTCTAAAGAATCTGGGTCAAGTCCAGCAAGTTCTGCCTTATATGCCGCTGCACTTATTGTATCAATTTCTCCAGCTTCAATCATTCGCATAATGTTATCATGGTCTGTTTTAAATTGCTGAGCTTGCCTGTAAATATCGTCAAAGCTTTCATATTCTGGTTCTGGCTCTGGCGTTTCCAAACTTAATTTCTTAGCACCAAACTGCTCTACAGAATTTATAATTTCCTTATTGTCATTTACAATTTTTTTCAAAACATCATCGCCAGATTTTAAACCTGTAAATGCTGTTTGTTCGTGCAGCGCCCTAACTTTTTCTGCTTGCAATAATGAACGCTCTGTTAAATCAAATGACTTACCATCAAGATTAAGCAAATGTTCTGCCAATGGCACGGTTTCATATTTATCTCTATTAACATTGCTAAGCAAAGTTTTGTCTTGAGTTTTAAAAATTGTTTCGCCTGTTTCTCTATTGCGAACAACATATTCACTTGGATTAGTTAATTGTTTTTTTGCATTTGGCGGAAGATTGTTATCCCGTGCAATCCTAGCCCAATTTGTATCTGTTATTATTTTATTTTTAACATTGACTTCTTTTTCTAATCCAGAATCAAAAAGGCCAATAGATTTATGTTGGTCATCGTTAAACCGTACACCGTCGTATCCAAGTTTTTTTAATGGCTCAACAATATCTTCAGCCAATTGATTGCCAAAAGATTTTGAACTTTTAGTAAATTGCCAAAAATTGTTATTTAATTGTGTTGTGCTATTGTCAATTGATTTAGCATCATATTTTGCTGCATCAACAAGCGTCTGACCAATTTTAGTTGTTGGATTTAATTTTGCAATAACGTCACGACCTTCTGGCGTAGAAATGTCAAGCAATTTAAGATTTTCAAAATCTTTTGTAATAATTTTAGAAGATTTTGGTATAAGTTCTGCTGTTCCAGTTTCAGGATTTGTTGCAGCTTTGGCTTCATCCATACTAAGGCTTGAATATTTTCTATCAAGAGGAAGTAATGATTTTTTATTAACAAGAATTTCATTTGGATTTGCGCGTCCAATTGGACTCCATTCTCCGCCTTCAAGAGCTTCATAGTTAAAGCGCTCACCTTTAAAGGTCATTGTTTTTTCTACAGTTTTAGCACCAGTTAATTCGTAAACAATGCCATTATCCCCAACAATATATTTTTCTAAGTCACTAAGTCTGGCGCGATTGCCGCCACTTCCTTCTGCATAACGCTTGGCAATGAATTGGTCTTCACCAAAAAACACCATTCCGCCGCTTTTTGCTGGGTCAAGTTTGGTAAAATTAATATTTGTTCCATGATGCAATGTAGCAATTTGCCCACCTTGTGATTCTTTGCCAGGAAGTCCGTCAATTTGTTCTAAAAAAATATCAGGATTTTGTTTTAAGTCTGGTTGCGATGGAAAAATATCTTTTCCTGTTTTTTCGGCAACAAAGTTTTGAATTGCATTTATTTTTTCATTAACTGGCGCACGCACATCAGCCATAGAAATTTTTGCAGCAGCTTCAGGATAACTTAAATCTATCGGTTGCCCCTCGGCCATTTGCGCGGCGGCTGTATCCATTTTGGCTGCATGAACATCAAATGCTTTGCTACCAAACTTTTGTCGCAATGACCGCACCCAAGTAGGAGCCGCCTCAATAGTTCCCCCAAGCATACTGCTGCTTGCAATGTTCATAAGGGTGTCAACATAATCATAGTCTTGCTGCAATGTTTCTGCCGATGATATGTTGCTTGGTTCTGCAATGCCCGCGCTCACAACCCCCAATCCAGCCCCGTACGCGAACTTTGTTCTGGCAGATACTTTTGCACCAGTTAATATCTTGTGTGTTGCTGCTAAGGCTTTAACTGGCAAATAAGCGGCGGTAATTGGGTTGGCTTTTGATGCGGCAAATGCTGCTGCACTTACACCAGCTTGTACTCCCAATTCAATGCCAGCATTTTTAGTTTCAATCATGGCGGCCGCAAAAGTTGGAACAAAGGCAGCAGCACTTTGTAAATTTGATGCCCGCGATAATACGCTATCGTAATCTCTTTGTTGGTCTTCATACGCAGACAAAATGGCAGCCCCTTCTTGCGTCATGCCTTCAGTCCATTTTAAATTTTTATATTGCCGCCCATATACATTATCAAAATCTTCTTTTGACATGGGAGTACCAGTTTTTTTTCTTTCCTCAATTGCAGCCGCTTCTAAATCAGCAAAGCGCGTTCCTGTTCCAAAAAAAGCTGTTTGTACTGATGCACCAATAACATTCAGTGTTGTTGGCTGCACTATATTGCTTAAATCTGCTGAAGCACTTAATGACGTTCTTTGTCGCTCTTTTTTTTCCAGCATTTGTTATTCGCCTTCTATCATGCGAGTTGCTGCTGGGGTGGTAACTTTGTAAACCGTGCCTCCTTTAGGGGAGTTTGATTTAATTGGATTTAACAAATAGGCATAATCAATTTGCAAAGGCTTGCCATTAACAATAAATAAACGGTCGTCCGCAGATTTGACCAGCAGTCCCTTTTTGTCGTCTGTCATTTCAACGCGAACATCATCAAGATTGATTTCTGTGCCTCCACGCTGAATGGGATTAACCAAAAGGCCGCTTTGCACATACATCTCAAGAGTGTCTTTGATAACGTCTGGCAAATTATTGTTTATAGTTTCGGCATCATCCATAAAATTTTTTGGCACTCTGTAAAAGCCACCATTAAATTCTTGATAAGAATTTTCACCTAACACAGGCTCTAAAGCAAATTTTGCCGCATCTTCTGCGAACGCATTTGGATTGGCAAGTTTGTAACTGTATGCAAGAACTTTGTAGCTATTGATTCGAGCTTCAATTTCTGAAGTAGAAAATCCTTCACTAAACAATGCGTTTGTTACACCATTTGTTGCAATCAAACTATTTAACTTATTGTCCACTTCTTTTGATGGGGCGGCTACATCTTCTTCTAATTTTCCTGAATCTAAAGATGAGCGCGTACTTTTAATATCGCTTTTTTGCAACATCTCAATGTGTCGGCGGTACTTAGCTTCATTTGATACAGCCAATCTTAAAGCCACTTGTTGCGTGTCGGGCAATTTGGCGGTTTGTATTATTTGACTAACAGCATTTTCTGTGTATTGGCCGTACTGCTGCCCAAGCTCTCGTGATAGTGACAAAAATTCATCAACATTTTTTGCCTGTCCAAATTTTTGCGAAATAGTTTCTGCTTGCACTGAAGATAAAACTTTTGCCATGTCTTTTGGCGTTCCAAGGTTTTTGTTTTGCCACTCTACTAAATCAGAAACATTTTGCCCTATGTTGGCTTGCTGCATTGCAAGCACAGGGTCGTTTACAATATTGTCCATTGCCCTTTTGTCAGGATATTGTGCGCCAACATTGTTCATTCCTTGCGATGCTAATCTGTTCATCCATGAATTAAGGTTCTGTCCCATGCCAGGTTGTTGCGCTATTTTCTGGTATTTTTCCTTACGCATTTGCAAAAGCTGTTCTGGTGTCTTACCACTTTTTGCTGCATCAATAAGTTCAAGATGATTGGCATTAACTAATCCATCAAGCACAATACCCCGCGTTTCTGGTGGCAATGATTCTAAATTGTATTTGTCCCAATATTCTTTTCGGTAAAATTCTTCTGCATAAATTTTCCCAGCAGATTCGCCTTTTTCATCTGTAATTTTTTTGGCCTCAGCAAATTGTTCTGGCCACCATTTTTGGTTGATGCCGTATATTACAGGATAGCCAGAGCCGCCATCATTTGCATTAAAACCACCTTCAAGCTGCAACACATTGCCAATATTCCATTCGGCAGAGCCATCTCCAACAGATGGTTTTTCGCCAGTTGGCGTGCCAAAAACTTTTAAAATATCTGGTAAACTATTGTAAGCATTTTTACGTAATTGAGCTACTGTACCAGCGTCAACATAGTTGCCAGCTTCACCAGCATCTATTTGTTTTAGCGCACCAATTGGGTCAGAAACAATCCGACTCTTCCAATATGATTCAAGAATACTTTGTGTTTGTTCTATTTTGTATTTTTCAACAGCATCTTCTGGCAAAATAGTATAAGCATTTGCCAAGTTATTATTTATCATTTCAACAAGCTGCTTGTGGTCGCCACCATTTTTTCCAAGCGTTGCGGCATAATCCCCCAAAGATGAAAAATTTGTATCCATTGTGTTTTTAATTTGGTCAACTTTTCGGCTTTGTGACCAATTAACAATTGATTGTCGGCTTTGTTCATTTGAAACAGCGGCTTTTAATCTAAACGAATCTCTAGCCATAGAAGGCAAACCAGACTCAAGAGTGCTAGAGCTTTCATTAAGTGCTTCTTGAACAAAACTAACTGCCTCGTTTGGATTGTTTTCATAGTTTTTTTTAGCTTGCTCTATTATGTCAAATGTAGATTTTGATTGAGCAATTAGCGCTTCGTTTAATTTTGTTTCCGCATCTGCTTTTTCTAATTTATCTGCATATGCAGCGGCAAAATCTGTAATGGACTGTAAAGCGGGAACAATTGATATTTGTGCATTTTGCACAGCTTGTGGATTGGCAACAGGCGTAACCGCTCGTTCTTTGGTAATTAACCCCCTTGTGTATTGTGGAATTTGTACCATTAAATTTATTCCTATTTTTACTTAAGAGCGCTCGCAAACATTTGCGCTCCACCAGTTAAGCCAGAAACAAATGATTGCCTACCAGATGCTAACGTATTTATAGCCTTAAGTCTGCCTTCTGTTTTTGCTGCGCCAGTAGTAGCGCCTCCAGCGCGAAAAACTTCTTCAACATTTTGCTGGCCAGCAACCCGCGTTGCCTCCATAGTAAGCAGCGGCGTGCCTTCTAACCCAACACCAGATTTAAGATAAGCTAGTTTTTGCGCTCTGCGTGTTGATTCGGCTTCTTGTTGAAGAGCGGTAGCGTCTCGTTGTGCTTGTCTAGCGGCTTCAGCACCTTGCTCTTGCGCCTGAAACTCTAATGCTGCCGCTTGTTTTTTGGCCGCACTTTCTGCCGCCATTCCTTGCGAAATAGATGATACTCCGCCAACAATTGCTCCAGCCGTTCCCACAACAGATGCAACACTTGCAATAGATGCAGCTGTTTCAGCGCCAACCCCCAATGTTACTAATGCTGATTCAAGCCCCATTTTTACCCCACAAAACGTAATCGTTTCCAGCCCAAAAATTTTCTAAAATACCAATTTGCTTAAAGCCAAGAAATTTCATCCATCGTGCATGCAATATATCATTTTTGCAACAGGTCTGCATAATAGAAAAGTTTTGACTTGTGCGTCCAATAACTTCTTTTACTTTTCTAAAAAACGATAACCGCATATCTTTCATGTAAATTGAAGGTATTAGCCAAAGATTTGCAATGCCGCTTTCGCCGACTATATAGCCCCAGCAACAAATTATTTTGTTATTTGCTATTCCAGTCCATGCAACGGATGCGTCTATTATTTTGTTAATTAAATTTTTATCAGAAGTAAATTGCTGCTCATGGCTTCTAACGTCCATAAGTTCCAAATGTTTTATTTCAAATGGCACAATTTCATACATCAATTACTTACTGCAAAATAAGGCACAATTAACTGAACTTTACAAGGAAACGGATTGCGCTGGCAAACAATCGCCCTAATACTTCTTGACCATCCACCATCACGAACATCATTTAATTTTGTTGGCAATTGCTCAAATGTATCGCCCGTAAACAATTCTGGCGGTCTGTCCATTCGCATAGCCGTTGTCCTCATTTCGATAAGTGACATTGCATAATACGATACACCATATTCTGCATAAAGTGTATCCAGGAATCGAAAGCCAATGCCGTAAACATTTTTGCGTTTGGTTTGCGCTGTGCCATTTACACCACCACCCTCTAACTCATTTGTTTCTAGCCAACCAACATATGGCAGTCCAATGTGAACAACAGATGCTTGCTCTGCCAATGTAGCAACACCGTTAGAAACTGTTACCGCTGGCAATTGCCCGCCGTCGCCAACAACCGTAACCAATTTTCCATTAAGATGACCCGCTCCGCTGATTTGATTGGTCGTTAAATACCATTGGCCAGCAGGTATAGCAGAAACGCTATTAAAGGCCTCCAGGATATTGCAAGTCACACTTGTGGCACTTGTGTACCCCGTAATGACTGCGACCCCATATTCAGCCCCTGTGGTGCTTTTACGCACTATCTTGCGGCCAACCATTGACGCGGTGAACACTGATGCAGATGCAGTAAACACAACACCAGTACCCGTTGTTGCCGCAGGGGTTACAGATGCACCAGCAGTTGTCCCAATTGAATCACCGTAATAAGAAATGGCAGAATCAACGTGAATGTATTGTTTTTGGCTTTCAAACAAACTGTTTTGATATTTTATGTTATCATCAGTTTCTGTGCCGCTAACAAAATTTTCTCTGCGGGGATAAGTTGTTTCGTCCGTAAAAAATTCTACAAAGTATTTATCAACGCCATTTACAGTTCTTTTGACGCACACCCACAATTGGTCATATTTGTTTAGCCTCGGTAATGATGTAACAGAAATAAATTGCCCGTCTGTATCATGGTAATGCCAACCAGAAACTGCCTCTTGTTCTTCAATTGTCATTCCAATTAAAGCGCCATCATTTCTAACGCCCCAAACAATGTTTGGCCGTGCTTCTTGAAAATCTATTTGTTTAATGCCGCTTTCGGTAATGTGGTCAGCAATTGTATTTCTATCCGTTGGGATATAACTATCTTTTTCAAAGTTATACTCAAATGACCTAAGTGTAAGGCCGTTGTTTTGTACATAAAAAATCTGGTTGCCTCTGCCAATAGGCATAATATCATAAGCGCCAAAGCTATTAGAAGGCTTGATTGAAATGCTTTGGCTGGTAATTACACCGTCGATACCACCAGTCACTTGAAGAACATCGTTTAACGCACCAACAGCCAAAAACTTTTCTGTTCCTTTTAGCCAAGTAATTTTGGTTGCGTTGCCAGAAACAACATATTCCATACCGTCATCAAGCTGTGCCGTAAGACCTTGTTGCAAACTAAAGTCATCTGGTTCCCCAGTTACAGAAAACCAAATTTTATTAGGATTGTTAATCGAGCCAGCATACACCAAACGCTGTTCATAAAATCCAACGGCTGCTGGATAATTACTGGCAGATAAAAATGGAACTGCTGCCGATGTAATGCGACGAACTAGCCCCCCGCCAGAATAAGCATTGTAACCGCTGGAATCTTCACCAGACAATTGAAACGTGTTGGCGGCTGTATTGACACCAGCAACCGTAAATTCTCTGCCGTTAAGCTGTGTCATGCCAGAGCAGTTATCAATATAAACAACATCGCCGTTTACAAAAATATCACTACCAGTGTAAGTCACAACGGCTGGATTGGCTTGGCTTATCGCGCTTATTAAAACGCCTGGCTGTCGCGTTTTTCTTATGGGAGAATGAGCAGCCAAAGTCCAATTAGTAGGGCTAACATAAGTTAATTTTTGAGGGTTATACAGCGGATGGGCAATGTACAAAATGTCATTGTCTTGAGCAAATTTTAACTGAAACAAATCATTCGCAGTGTATGGCGTTGTAACTTGAACAATTTTCTCAACTGTCCCACCGCTTGTATAAGCACTAAATCCTGTACTATTTATGCCCTGAAGCTGAAACGTGTTGGCCGCAGTATTTACGCCAGCAACAACATATTCCTGGCCATTAACTTCAGTCATGCCAACAACATTATCAATCCAAACCGAGTCACCGTTAGAAAAAGTATCCGCCCCAACATAGGTTACTACAGCAGGATTGGCTTGGGTAATTCCTGTAATGGCTTGTGCCGCGTGCCGCACTTGAGAATCATTTCGATAAAATCTTAACCGCAGCGGTGTAAATTCTAATCCAAATGCAATAGTATCGGTATAAACAAAAGTCGTTAAACAAGCCGCAGAATTGCCAGCAGTTTGAGCGGCAAAATATGTGCCAGTCCGATATTTAGCCCCGCCAACAGTTTCTGGTATAAAGTTTCTTACCCTTCGGCCAGACTTATAAAAAATCTGAATATCAAAACGACCGTATATTTTCGGGCTAATCTCACCCGCAGAAAAATCACTGTAAGATGTGTTTACAGATACCATCAGGAAAAATGATAATAGTAGTTTTGATTAGACAAACTAAACCTGCCTGCCAAAATTTTGCTGTATTGCCGAACTTGTGGTGGCCGCTCTTGGCCATCAATTGCCCTCGCTTGTGTAGCAGCTTTTTCTCTTAATCCGTTTAACCTGGTAATATCTGTATTGCTGGCCGTAAATTTGTAAGACAAACTTAATGCCAAATCTATTGCAAACAAATCAACAAACAAAGCATCCATTTGTGCAACATTGGTCAAATCATAAACATACTTAAGGTACAATTTACCGCCGTCACCATTGTACAAAATATTGCCGTTTTCTATTTCATATTCTGTTGTTGCAATAATATCATTGTTTGCGTTAGAAATAGAATTTAGACGCAAAAAATCATTGGGCAACGGGTATTGCGAAGAATATCCAAAAGCTGGTGCTGTAGCAGATGCCGACAAAACGGCACGCTTTGTAGCGAAATTCCAAGGATGTTCACGAAGTATTTTTTGTCGAACAACAGAATACCATCTATGTACTAAAATTTCTGTTGCTGATGTCGGGGAATCTATATCTTGAACATTGTTGGCCGCCAATAAATCAAGAGCCAAATTTCCAATGTCGGTAGGCGAACTTATGCTAGTTGCCATTATTACCCCCTAAAGAAGTGGGGACAGAGCGGTGGCAGCCCTGTCCCCGCCTTTGGTTAGACTTGAACGAATCGAGCGATAACCGATACCGTTCCTGCAGCCGTACCAACTGTGTTGCCAGTTACCGCAATGTCATACGCTGAATCAATAGTCGTTTGCGCCGACAAAGTACCAAGCGTTTGTTTGCAGTTAGCAATATCTACGTTTGCCAAACCAAGTTGGTGACCAGTTGCACGAGTCAATGCAGTAGCCAAAGTTTGTGCGCTCATCAACAAGTTTTTGTTGATAACAGCACCCAAATTGGTTTTGTACAAACCCAAGTCAAAACTGGTACCACCAGTAATTGCATCGCAAACAACGGTAATGTCAGTTGGAATGTATGTCGAAGGAACATCCTTAAACACACGATAAACTGACCCATCATCATCAGCAGCCGCAATTTCAAACGTGGCAACCATAACGATTTCATTGGAACCGCTACCAGTATATGCAGCATCGGTTTTTCGACCTGCTACAGTTTGTGCGTCAACATATTTGTTTTCAATAGCCATTTTCTTGTTCCTTTACTATACGGTTACGTTTACGCGCTGAACTTTGGCACCTTCAGTACGAACTGCGCCAATTTCCATTTCTGCAACAACCTGCGTGGTGCTGTAGTAATCACTACGCTCTTGGATTTTGATTTGAATGTCACGAGAAACACCCAAAACAATCCCACCAGTACAAGCCGCAATCAATGCACGCTGACCACCAGAAACTGGGATAATGGGGCTAGGTACGTTTGCAGCAAAGGGAATAAACTCAATGCGGCTAAACGAAGTAAGTTGCCCACGGTCAACAACATAATTTTGAGTGTAATCGCTATTGATAACCTCAATTTCTTGCATCAACTGGTTTTGTTCTTTACCAGTAATGGTCATGAAAACACGCTCATTAACATCAACACCAACGTCTGAATCAAAGAAGTTTTGTTGAATTTCAAGGATGCGCTCATAAATCATGCCGCCTGTAGCCGTAACGGTTTTTACACCATCGTTGGTTGCAGTGACAGTGTTTTCAAAGTCACGACCAGTTTGCACATCAGCAAAAGCCGCATCAACAACAACACGGTCATAAGCACGGTTCATTGCTTTGGCAATTTCTGCTGCATAGTTTGATTGAGGGTCAAACAAAGCACCTGCTACGTTTGAAGCGTCAATTGGCAACGTAACAACAAATCGTTTACGACGAATAAGACGACGAGTGTGCGTGATAGAATCAAAGCTTACAGGCACAACAGTACCAGAAACTTCTCGGGCTTCAACACGGCCTAAACCGTCATAAGCAAACCTGTCGCCAGTCATTTGCATGACAGGAACATATTGCTTAAACCGACGTTCTTGTTGCTGGGCAACAGTGTGAACATCAGAACTGAACTGAATAATTTGTGAGGGGTCAATTAAAGGCTGTGACACATCCAACTCCTTTTGTGGATTTTGAAACGAAAACAAGTTTTGTATTCGATTCGCTACCCACCATAAGGCGGACGACTCTGGCCATTAGGCTTGTCAGAAGGACGGATTCCGCTACCCTTCAAAAGCAATATATAACAATCAATATATCATGTCAACGCAATAAAATTACGTTTTGGAAAGACGTGATAGTTGCTGCTGAAGTCCGTTAATTTTTTCCCACGTTGCTTTGTATTCAGGATTGCTGTAATCCCTCCCAGCACTACTAAACTTAAGTTGGGATATTTCTTTTGCTATGCTTTCTGCATTACGAGATTCAACAACACCGCCACTTGGTAACTTTCCTTCTGCACCGTATTCTTGTTTTACTCGGTCAATTTCACCTTTTGCATTTGATGCCAAAGCAATCATAGCCGTTAAAACTTCTGGGCTTGCAGTCTTTAAAGATTCGCGCAATTCCATAGGCACGAAAGCCTTGATAGCATCTTGGGCAATGCCCTGTATTTGACTAAATTTATCGCCAAAGTGTTTGGTTGTTAACTCTTGAAACTGCACATCAGATTGCGCCATCATCTCTGCCGACGAATCTAATTCAGATTTAACATATGCTTGCCATAGTGCATTTGCTTGCTTGGTCGTTAGCCCCGCTTTATGAAAAAGTTCGTTAGCCTTTTTAGCATACGGTTCAACATCAAAATTTTCTGGCACACCATCTACAGGCGGCAATTCATAATTGGGCGTTTCAGGCGCACCAATTTGCCGAAAGAAATTGCTCCACTCCTCATCTGATGCGTCTTGAGATGGGACAGTGCGCTTGCCAATAAGACTTTGCGCGTTGTCGGTCATTTTCCATAAGTCATCAACCGATTTAATGCCAGCAGTCCACCCCTTGCCAGCATATGCTTCTGGTACGGCAAAATCCGCACTAGAACTTTCTTGGCTTACTGACCCCTCGGTAAATCCGCTCATTGTCACTGAGGGGCTTTGCTCTGTTGCTGTTGATACTGTTTGTTCCGTCATTTGTTTGCTCCACCTTACGTTGATAATTAAACTCTATGTTTTTCAAATGCTCTTTGTTGATATGCTCACGAATTGCACCGTAAACACCCCTCATAGTAGCATAGTAATGCGACACTGTAGGGTTTTCGCTTGATAAATAAACCTTATCCCAATTGCAATGTTCTTTAATCATTGCAAATACAATCCGCCCTTCTTCTGTTGCCGCAACAACATTTAAAGCCCGAATAAAATCTTCATTAGAAAAAGTAATCATAAATAGCCACCATCAGATTAAATTATACCGCAGAATATCCTTGGGCATTAACATAAACAGCGCCAGCTCCACTTGCAGTTAATGTCACAACTTCTAACAATGTGGCAGCAGTACCGCGCAAAGGAACAGGAAACTCAACACTAAATTTACCAACCGCACCAGCAGGTAAGAATGAACGCCAAATTACAGTTCCGCCAGCTCCATCACGAATAGCCAATTCAGTTGCAGTTGTTAATGCCTGGTGCATTACATCAATCCCAGTGATGTAATTTCTAACACCAGCCGCAGCAGCTGCTTTGATAGTCACTGCCGTTGTTGTGTTTAATATGCCGCCAGCAGCAGCAGCATATTGCCATGACGCTTCAGGAATTGTGTATGGGGCATTAACCAGCACACCAGCCAATGTTGCAACTGGCGCAGCCGCATCACCAGTGGCGTATGTTGTTGGCAATGCGTTTCTAACAACAGTGCCAATTTGAACAGGGTTTCCACTTGCAACAGCATCAATTGCCGCAGTTCCAACAATTGGCTGTCCAGTATTGCCAAAAGTTACTGGCAATGCCGAATTTAACGATTGAGGTCGAACAGCAGAAATTGAAATGTTTTGGCTGTTAAATCCTTCTATGCCAACAAATGCAATTGTGGCAGTTGTTGTGCTTGCCGGAGCAACAGAACCATTTGTTACACGAATTTGCAAAAACAATGTTGCATCTTCATCTGGAACGTTTTGAGCGCGAGAACCCGCAGAAATTAATTGCAATGCAGCAGATGAATCTGGGGCTTGGTAACTTACTGAAAAAACAGAATCAATCAAATTGTTTGTAACAATAATACCAGTTCCAGTTGTGGCTGTTGCGTTTGCGACAGTAGTTAAACCAGTCGCCCAACCATTTCGCGCACAATCAAATGTAAATGATGTTGCCGTTGTCCCATCAAAAACATTGCGAATAAAATTGTGTCCATACAAACTACATTTACCCGTGCCAGATGCAGGCCAGCTAGCAACAGTTAAAGTCATAGCCCTGCCAACAACGGATGCAATAGCATAACGGCCAGGAATAGCAGATGGTTGAGGGCGGATTGCCCCAATAGAAATTGATTGCCCAACATTGCGAGATGTAAATTTATGGTTTTCGGGCAGTATAACAGTCACACTTGTCGCTGAATTTATAGTAAAATCAAGGTCATCGCCAATTACGTCCACCAATTCAAAAACAAAACTGTTGTTGGCAATTCTTTGAGATAAAATTATAGGGAATCTTGCCGTCAAATCTTGGTTCCAAGCCTTGCGCGACCTAAGAATTGTTTCACTGTTTGCGGTCGTGCCAGATGCCAAAACAAGGTTGCCAGAACTTTGAGAAACAGTCTGGCCAGTTCCAGTAGCAATAATATTAAAATTCTGTGTATCTATACTAGAAGCAATAACTTCTGAAAAAGAAACTCGAAAATTATCAGTTACACTTAAGCTTCTTGACATTACTGCCTCCTGTTCATTGTTTGTTCAGCGTTTGCACTTTTTTCAGCAATACTAGCGACTTGTTCGCCAGCTTGCAACATCTGCATCATTTGCATTTCTTCCTGTTCTTTTTTCATCCTTGCCTCTACTTCATCTTTTTTACGCAATATTCCAACAGGCAAGCCGCGTATCTCACCCATTAAATCAATGCTTTTGTGTAAATCCAATTTGTGCTTAAGGCTCGGGTCAACTTGCATTGCCTGCAAAGTAAAGTTTGTTGTGTCGACAATAGAAATATATTCTTGCGCCCTTGCCGCATTCCCAGCCTTGGACTTAAAAATTACTTTGTAAATATCTAAGCCTTTTTCCAAGCGCTCTGCAATTACATCGGGAACATATTCAACTTCTCTTCCAGTTACTTGCGCTTCAATTTCTTCTTCACTTCCGCGCACTACCCCAAACTCACCCATGCGCCATAACATGGCTACGCCACGCTCAATAGTCGGAGTCACAACTTCCGCGTTTTGTCTGCTTAACATGCCTAACATGCTGGAATTTACCCGTTGTTCGCGTATTTGCGCCTCACCAAACGTCATTTGCGTTTCGTTGTTTAAGTCTAACAGGCGGTCAATGTAAAAATGCTGTGCAATGTTCTGCTCTAACTTTTCCAACCGCGTTAATGCGGGCTTCATATCACCAACAGGTGCAACATCAAAAATAGGATTAGAACTCCCCATTGATGCAGCAGCATTAAATACATTTATGGCGCCAGCAGATTTATCTATAGTCCCGCCACCAACAATCCCATCGTGAAACACACCTTGCGCGGGGTCTAATTGCTTCTCTGTGGCAATAATAATGGCCTCACGCATAGCATTGGCTTCAATAATATCAGGCAACGCCGCCATTGCAGGGGAACGCCCATAATCTTCGTAATTCAACCGCCTAAATCGCGCCACGTTAATGGGAAACTCGTGATAACCATCTTCTTTTAACAAGAAATTTGTCTTGTATTCTAAATGCACGCCCTCCCATGGCATTGCATACTTGCCTTTTTCTGCTGTGAATTCTTTTCGCTCACGAATAATGTGCAAAATCTGCACCTTGTCGGCAAATTTCTTAGCATCGTAAAGGTTTCTAATCCCATCGGATACATTGTCATAGCCGTATTCTTGAACAACACGCTCTACTGTCCACTCAAAAAACAAATACAACTTGCCAACACGCCCGCCTGCACCCGATACAACATACATTTCTTGCACGCCATAAGGCGTAAATTGCAACTTGCTTTTTTTGCCAGCCTCAACACCAATGCCACTTGTTCCAAACACCATCTGGTCAAGCATGTATTCATCCAACGCCAATGACAGCCCCGCGCTTGGGTCATCAAACGCTGCATGGGAACGCTTGTTGAACTTTTCATAAAACTTCGCCAGCTCCGTGGTGACTTCTAAATCGTCGGGGGGAACCAATTCAAAGGTTTGTGATGCACTGCCTGGCCACACCATGCCAACCAAAATAGATGCCGCACTAGACGCCGCAAAAGGCGCGGTACTATCAAAAACTTTGTTTACCAAAAACTCACCATCGGATTTAACCCCAGTGAAGTTTTGCTTCATCATGTGAACATACTCACCGCAAATCTGATACAACAGATTCCAGTTTGACCGCGCGGCCTTAATCCTATCAAACTCTTGTTTGTCCATTTGATAGTTGTTCACTTAAATACCCTTTAAGAATTTCTTTTTAGAATCTTCATCTTCAATAACGGTTGAAGCAAATTGCCTGGCTGTAGTTTCTCGTTCCTGCATTTGCTTTGCCATAGCTGCCTCTGTTCCCGCTTTATCTGTAGCCATTTCATCACGGGCTTTACGCGCTGCTGCATCAGCTTGCGCTTTTAATTCTTCAGGGCTAGGTGTTTTAGGTGCTCCGCCAAAAATTCCCATTTCATTGTCCTACAAAAGATACAAGTGCGCCGCCACCAACTTCAGTAAAACCATAGCGCAAAAATAAATTATTGAAAAGTGTTTCATTTTTCCTGCCCATTCCAGATTCTGAACCCGCCCAAATAAAACCAACTTTAAACTCTTTGAACTGCTCTATACACCGCTCCACCAATAGTCTTGACAGTCCGCTGCCACGCTCTTCAGGGTCAACATAAAACATATCAATGCTGCCACACGGCCTTTTCCACCATGTATGGCCAATAAAACCAAAGGCAATTGCCACAACTTTACCATCACGCCGCGCAATCAACCGCATGAAGTTTGTCGAATTAAAGATTTCCGTTAGAGATTTTACTATCTGCTCATCATCAGGCTTGCACATATTCCCCTGCAAACTCTCTGTGGCGTATTTTTGCAGCAAAACAAATACATCAGCAACGTCTTGCTCTGTCGGTTTATAAATTTCTAGCACGCAACCCCCGCGATACACTGTTTACCCTCTGAATCGTTGTCGTGCCCGATGGAACACTTTTGACTTCGGCGTACCTGTCCCCTAGCTTGCCCGTCTTAAATGCCACTGCGAACGTTCTAAATGCGTCTGCGCCATGGCTAGCTTCATCATGATGGGGCGAGTCCTCATATTGTGCCGTTGCCCTGTTCCATTTCTTGCGATAACTGTCCAGCCTATCAATTCCAAGGCTACAATTCTCTTCGTCAAACATGCTTTGCAACAAGGCGGGCTTGCAGTAATTCCTAATGTCAATCATCACGCTGGTGGTTCTCGGGATAACATCAATCGGCCTAATGCCAACATTCAATGCCTGTTCCCTATCCGTTATAACCTCGCCACCCCTAACCCGTTTGTTGCCATCATGCGGGAAAAAATGCCGCTGATACGTGTAGCCTTTGCCCTGCAATAACTGCGCGTAATAATTCCAGCCTTCGTCTATGCTTTCGTGATAGTCAATAAACCTTGGCACGCCGTTTATCATCTGAAAAAACCAAATAACCATCTGGTCATTTAACCCCAAGTCCCACGCCGTATAGACGCTATGGCTTGGGTCATACTTAAAGCCGCCTATCTGTTTATTCTTACGCAAGGCGCGCATTTCCCCTAAGTAATATGCCCCATGCAATTGCGCCTCAAATGCTTCATCTGGCGTGCTAGGGTGTTCCTGCTTCATCTTGTCCGCCTGAGTACGCAAGGTCTCTGCGTACCACGCCGCCTGCTCTTTACTTACGCCTAAGCCGTCTAGATATTCCCGCAATTCCGTGGGGATTGTCGTCCGTTCTGTTTCTTCTGGCGATAGTTGATAGTTATCATTTTTAAACCAAGGGAAAAAGTGAAAGCGCGGTTGTTTTCTTGTAAGAGGCCGCCCCAACAATTCTAACTCTCTGGCACGCTCCACCATGTTATAGAATTCGCCCGTCTTGCCCTCTGCCGTGGATTCAATGATAATTTGCCCGTCAACGGGTACAGTATTCAGCGCCCCCGTTTTAATCTCCACGGCCTTCATAGGATCCCGCGCGGATATTTTCCCGTACTCCGACACTAGCACCTTTTGAAACGTACCAGAACGCAACGACAACCCCACGGTGATGTAGCTATCATTGCTAAACGTAAGCGTGCTTGCCGATGCTGCCTTTGTCGGCCTTTCCTTTTTAAGCCACTCAGGCAAGTTATCGTAAGCAAACTTCACCTTGTTCTTAAACAGATTTTCCGCGTCATATTGTGTGTGGGCGATAATCCCTGCTGCGTGGTTGCTGTTGAACAAACAAGCATCCAAGAAATAAAGCAAAGTAAACGTAGTACACCCTAGCTGCCTTGCCTTCAGGATAACGTTAAAATGCCAAAGGTTCCTATAAAGCTCCTCTTGCATCCAATTAAACTTAAACAAGACTTTGTTGCCGTCTGCATCGCGGATATAATACAGATTGTTAAGCCGCCAATATCTATCAGATAGCTTGGCCGTCAATTGCTTGTAAGCTAAGTTATTGTCCATTGCCGATTGCTACGGCTGATTCTGTATTTCGCCTGGATTAATTGGCATGAACACGCGCTGGCCGTCAACATCCACAAACTTGCCTATCCCAACCTCGACTTTATTTTTGGCAATAGCCTTTTTTCTGCTGTCGATAGATTCTTTAATCTTGCGTTGACGTATTTTGCCCGTGTAGTTACCTAGCGTTTCGGGCACACAATCCAAGTTAATGGCCTCAACCAATAGCTTTTCCTCTTCGGCCTCTTCTGATTCCTCGGCAACAGTCACAAACTTGGCAATGCTGCACGTCCGAACGCGCTTAAAGCCTTCGTATTTGTCACTGCGGCGCAATCTATCGGCGATTTTGGTGTTCTGAATAATCGAAAGCGCAACCTGTTGATCCTCGACGCTATCATCCAAAATAAAAACCTCATCTTCAAACCAGTCAATGCTTGACACTTTGCCAATCATCTTCACCCATTCGCCTTCACAAACAACCTTTTTTCCCATTTTCCACCCCTATTTATTAAATGGTTAACAATTAGTTAATACTCAATCAACAGTAAAACGTCAATCTTCCTGTTTTTCTGCCGATTCTGGCAGTCCTTTAGTGTTTCCATCCAATTGTTCAAGAATACTTGCAAGTGTCACGCTGTGCTCAATAGCGCGACCATTTGCGCCTGTAAGCTCAACCTTGCTTCTATCAGAGTAGTCTTTAGGAAAGCGCGCGGGCATAGACTTAGACCAAAGCGGTGAATTAAATTGATTATT
>Ga0129333_10001540_pt1 | contig 20936 bp, 33 predicted proteins | sample CPB6_08_DNA_FD_94474 | JGI IMG/M metagenome (GOLD analysis project Ga0129333, IMG submission 94474) | Freshwater to marine salinity gradient microbial communities from Chesapeake Bay, USA - CPBay_Sum_0.6_0.8_DNA | ecosystem: Environmental > Aquatic > Marine > Coastal | place: USA: Chesapeake... | reverse complement strand
TAGTTCTCTATATACGGAAGAAGCTCGTTCTTGAGAACCGGAATGCCAATGGTGCCTGCTGTCTCTGCCATAATTATTTCTATCCGTGTCTATATCCTCTGATTCTTTCTACGGTTTTGACAATAGTAGGAATGTCTGTTCTGTATTTGCTCTGGAGCGCATAAAGATACGCTTTTTCGTATTCTCTTTGACTCACCTGCCATCTTGGATCGTTTCTGTTGAAAAAATACCAATAGTTCAGCCAATGTTTCATGGCCATAATAAACCAAGGGTGTATTACGGTTTCGGTCGATGGCGTAAGGCAGTTGGTATAATAACGCAAATATATGTTCTTAAACCGGTAGGTGGGACTGGTTATCATTATGCGCTTTGCCGGATCAATCTGGATGTCTCCATAGTCTCCTCCGTTTCCGTATGCATCAATGGCACCGGATGTACCCCATCCCATTCCATAGCCATAAAGCCCACCCCAGTACCAGATGTTGTTGTAGCTGCTCTGAATGAGCGGTGGAATTTCGGGCTGAACTTTATTGGATGTAAGCCGGTTGTTAATTGCCAGTCCTTTTACGTAGTGCCCTATTTGCGCTCCAACGGATATGTAGTCGTAGTAGTCATTTGGAAGACGAACTATGTTGTATCCTAAGTTGTCCAAGGGGATGAACATATCCTTGTCCCTGTCTGGAATGAGGGTTTTTACGTCCTGCTGCATTTGGCGCACAAAGCTTAACGCCCATTCCTGGAAGTCAAATTCCATGTTCGCCGGAGCCTTCAGCTCCTCCATCTTTACGCCTACTATACTTTGTACGCTATCTGTGAGCATAATTATTGCTGATTAGGATTGGCATCTGTCACCATGTCCGCCTTCCGGCCGAACCTTTGCATCATTAAAGGCATCACCTGGCTAACAATAAGCATTACGTGCGAATCGTTCAGGGTGGCCTCATTTGCGACAGCCTGGGTTACAACAATATTCTTTATTTTTATCTGGTTGTTGCAGGCGGGAAGAATGTACACAGTCTGGGCGGCCATGCTATAGAAATAGTCTCCTGCCCATTTGATTGTACTTCCTCCTCGTATGTTTTCGTAGTTTTCAAGGCTAATAAAAGCCAGCTGCTTTCTTCCCTTATGATCTGGATCAGCCACAGCCACTCTCACTACGCCACGGTTTTTAGGAAGTGGCAAATAGTTTTCGGCCAGGTTTGCCTTGTGATATGGGATGGGATCGGTGGATGATGGAGCTATAAGTGGAAGCGTATAGGACACAAGCCAGTTTCCGTTCACGGTGGACTGGTTCTCGGCCTTGTAGTTCTCAAAGTATTCCTGACGGCCTATGGAAGCGTGAGCCTCTTTCACCCAAGCCTCCACTTCACGAACGTCAATGCCTTCTGTTGTTGGCCTTCCGGCCATGAACATCAGGACGATTTGGTTGGCAATGTAATTATAGTCCATCTTAGAGAATCTTTTCGTTCATGGAGTTTCCGCTCTGCACGAGTACGCCATTGGACAAGTTGAATCCAAGGTTTGCGACGGTTCCGTAAACGAGGTTGTCAAGTTTGTCTGCTGTCCAATCAATGCCTTGCGTTATAGTGATTGTAGGCATTGGACCGCCATTGTCTGTAAATGTGAAGGCCACGGGTCTTGGAAGCGTAAGCACCCTTGCCCTCCATTTAGCAACAGGAGACGGAAGTATTTCAACAAAAAATTCGTCATATATTCTTCCTATTGGCCTTGTTGGAACAGGAGGCACAACGGGGTTGTTCTTTAGCATCAAAAACTGATTGTCGGGAACGATGTTTACGGGGTATAAATCGTTAAGGCTGCCATCGTAGGCCACCTCAAGGGAAAGAACAATGTCGGCAGTTTTTCCAAACAGGGCCGCTGCCGATGCTATATCCGCAAACCCAGTGCCGAAGTCCTGCCCTATGCTTAAATAAAGTTCCCATAAGGCATCTGTAGAAACGGCCGTCTGTCCAATGTTCACGGCGGCAAGAGGCCTGCCGGGAACGTATTGTGCCATGTTGCCCCTCAATCGTTTGTAGAGGTCAAGCTGGGCAATATTGATGGCGTTCTGTATCTCCTCTGCGCTCTTGTAATATCCCGCTGCGTTGAGGTATGTTAGAACGGTGGTGATAAGTCTTTGAAGGACATCCATAGTGGCTGCAATTTACAACATATTTTTCCCATTAACAATTTAGGAATGTTTTGTGCAGGGCTGAATATGTACGGATTTGTTTTACATTTGAGGCATGAAAAACGAAAGAATTCTAAACATTCACGGCATATACTGTCTTGATGGAGATACAGATATTACAGAGTATGTTCGCACAACAAAGACCTTAAAATGGGATAGGCCATTTGAGTTTATAACTAAGTTTCTTGGCAAGGGCAACGGGAGGATTATGGTGGATATTGGCGCTTACATAGGAGATAGCGCAAAATGGTTCGTAGATGATGGATGGGAGTGTCATGCCTTTGAGCCGCAACCAGATGCCTTTGAATGCCTAAAAAGAAACTTAGACAGCAGTGGCGTTAAACTATATAACTTTCCATTAGGAAGCGGCGAGTCTGTGTCAATGGAATCTAATACCGAGGGCAATCTTGGCGGTAGGGGGGTTTTTGCGGGTGGCGATATTCCCACTAAAAAACTGGACGACTTTTTTGACAAAGTTGATTTTTTAAAAATTGACGCAGAAGGATTCGAGCCCTCTGTTCTTGAAGGGTCACAAAATATTTTAAGTAACAGGCCAATAGTAGCTATTGAAGTTAATATTCCTGCATTAAGGAATCATGGATGGGCTCAATTTGATATTTACAAATATTTTGAAAACTATCAAGGCATTGAAACATATAGGTATGGCGGAATGCAATATGACATACTATTTGTTCCTAATGAAATAGCCTCTGATATGATTTTAGAATATGAAAAAACCTATGGAGAATCAGTCAGGGTTTTTGATTTTAGCAAAACTGTATATGTAGTTCTTGGTAGGTTTGGCGATATTTATATGGTGTGCAACAAACTTACAAGGCCATCTATAGTATGCTGCAACAAGGCTTTTTCAAAAATTGCCAAGGAGTTATTTCCTCAGCACGAAATTTATGAGATCAACAATAGCTATGCAGGCAATCCAATAGCGGCTGCCCAAGCCTGTCAATTAAAGTTTCCGTCAAGAAAAGTTATTATATGCCAGCAAGACGGTCAGGATAGGGCTTTAATGAATAATTTTAAAAATTTCCAATCATTTCAAGAATATTATGCTTCCTTATAAAAAAGCCATTGTAGCCTTAGATGGGCACAGCGCAAAAATTGAGAACAAAGGCGAAATAATTCAGAACATTCGCTATGCTCTTTCTACTCTCCACATCCCAATGGAGATATATGAAGCCCACTCAGATGGATTTACAAAATTAAAGAAAGATATGAATCAGGATGATGTGTTGTATATACTCAACGATAGCCTCCCGTATCATCTTTGCAAAAAGCCAAACATTCTCATTACAAGAAGCCCGTTATGGGTACAGGCGCTACCAAAGCCAAACACAATAGGCGTTTTTATCCATGAAGCCGCAAGTTCATTTCCTTCTGAAATCATTTCATGTATTGCAAGAAACAAAGCGGTTCGCCAACCGAATAGCCACTCTCCGGCAAAAACATATTTTGTAATTAATGAGTACACCCCAAAAGACACAAGCGAACTTGCAAGAAATGGTTTTGCCTCTTTTACTTGGAACACACTATTAGTAAATGATATTCATGCAGAATTTGTTCTTCACACTTCTGAAGGATGGCCATTGGTTAATGAAATGTTAAAAGAGGGCATGAGTTTATTGGAGCAGTCAGATGATATACTTGTGGTTATGAACAGAGACATTTGTTTAATTCCAGAAGCTACAGCCTTGCTTAGAAACTATATGGACACTCACGGAGTAAACGAATGCTTTGCTCAAAGAATTGAAATAAATACGGCTGGTCTATTGGGGTATAATGATTTGGCAGGCAAAACGCATTACCCAGGAATTGATTTATTTGCCTTTCGAAAAGACAGCGAGGTTATGCGAGGATTGGTAGATATTGATTTTAAATTAGGAAGAATGGCCTATGATAGCTTTTGGGCATACAGAATAAAGCACAAAATACCATACAACATCTGCTATCACATCCCCCACGACAGTGAGTGGAAAACCGATAAGGCAAACTCTGACAACCGCTACAATACACTTCAAATAGAAAAATACTCAACAAAAGACGATCTTAGTATTGAGCTGTATGGCGACTATTTTGATACTTTAATATAAAACACAAATAGCCGCCCTCTCGTGAAGGGCGGCCTTTCCTTGCCTCAATGGACTATATTATTAAGCCGTTACCGTAGAAGCTCCTGCGGCAGCTTGAATAGCTCCGATAGAACCTTTAACAGCAGCCTTTCCGATACCCCCTCCTATGAGTTGATAATCAAAAAATGTACTTGCCGCCCCACCAGAACCTTGCTTAGACGCAAGAGTGAGCCAGTTAATATTTTCAGTACTATAAATTAAAAATGCAGACCCAGGAGAAGCTACAGCTGTTCCTGTCGCAGGATTGATAACGGTTTGTAAACGAAGAAGTGCCATTGAGAAAATATTTTAAAGTGAAGCCCAAAATTACAAAATTCTGCTCTCTTCCTAAAAAAAATTTACGCCCTCACCCTTCTTAAAAATGTTCCTTTTGGGAACAGGTTGGTTGCGGTTCGTACAACCTGGCCTCCCAGAGCAAATGGATTGCTGTATTCGTTTATGTTAAACTCATAGAAGTGGGCCATAATAATGGACATAGTGGCGTCACTTTTGGTTCTGTCCGTTATGTCAAACATCATGTTATCGTTGATGCTTTGCACAAAAGGATACCTGATCGGCTCCTCCACAATGTCGTATGTGTGCTCTCCAAGAAAGATGCTATCCCCGCGCAGGAAGTCATTAAAATACGTGGCTCCTCTTCTGACCACGTCACTTCCCTGGCCTTCTCCGCCAGTGTGTATTCCCACTACTTCCCATTGCAGTTGGGTGGGGCTGGCTTCGTTTAATATTTCAGCCTCGCGAAGCAGAAAGCCACCATATCCTCTGGCGCTAAAGAAGTTTTCTACACTAATGGATGCGTTATTTTCGATAACTATGGGCATACTATAATAAACGGCTGCCATCAGTAGTTGCTCCATGTCCATGTTAGGATCGGCAGACCGGTGCGTGAAGGACAGAAAAACAGACGGGGTCGGGAAATACCCAGGCATATCGTTCCCGGCGCTCACTCTCGACTTCTTATTCTCAGCCTCATAGGCTGCGTTGTAGTACAGTTTGCCGGTGATGGCCATTTTAGAGCCCTTGCCTTTTGTGCTGGCCTTCAGGTAGGGGTCAACTCCCAGGCAGCCAAGTTTGCCGTTCATAGAGCACTTTACGCCTCTTTTTATTTGTATTCTGTTTATCATTGACCCGGGCGGCTCCCACGTGCGTTGTATTACGCCTTTGGCGTCCTCCTTCCAGCCCACCACAGTTTTCTCCCTTGGGTCCATCCAGTAGAAGTATCCGGTCCGTACGCGGTCCTGTACAGCCTTAACATCCGCTGTACGCTTCAGGGCTTGTAGAATAGATATATCGAATGGGCAGTGCTCATTTAAGCTATTAAACGCGTCTGAAGGCGTGAAAGGATTCTGACGCATTTCTTCCGCGTACAGATCGTCCAGGCCTGATTCCAAAAGCTGCTGCCTATCCCTTAGAAGCTTATCCCGGCTTCCTATGCGCTCGTCGTGGCCATGCTTCTGCATCCAGTCCCACTGCTCATCGTCAGGGTATTCGACAATGTCATTTCCATACGCATCTGTCCAGCCGGGAAGTCCCATGTAGGCAGGTAGGAAAAGGCTAACAAGTTTGTTTGTGGTGGTGGGGTACTTTCCATTCTGTCTGGATTCTACGTTTGCCTGCTCGTAAAACTTCCGGAACTCTTCTCCCCCCTGATCTCCCTCTTCGGTAGTTGTGGGGAAGAAAGCAAATCCACGTTTACGTCCATTCACCATCAGGGCTCTCACCTGCTTACTCCACCATTTGGTGATTTGCACCTGCACCCACTTACCGCCCTCATCGGCAAACAAGCCATTCAAACGCTTACCATCCCATCCTCGCTTAGTAAGGGCCCGGAGCCTAATAGAACCTCCGAGTGCTTTGGAAACGCTGGCGGTTTTCTTAGTTTTCGACTGGCGCTCTGGTGGCTCTGTTAGCAATAGTTCGTTCTTATTCATCCTATGCACCGGAATGAGCCAGATGGGAAGAGAAGACACAGGTTTTGCAATAAGTTCGTCAAAGTTCTCATCTGCCAGCTTCTGATCGGAAGATGAAAGTCCTATGTTTTGCTTTTCCGCCCGGATGGCAAGCCAGAACATTATAAGATGGCCCCAGGTGGACAAGCCCTCCTGACGGCCCTTCAGGTATATGACGCCAAGCTCTTTTTCATTTTGATAAACGTGCCAGCAGAAGTGAAGGATTTTACGTTGGCGGTCCCTGTATTCAAGAAACCCGTCATTGGTTTCCAGGGCCGGGCGCCAATAGTTAAGGCCAAGATACATCCAAGGATTTATCCACGTAAGCACTCCGCGTATGTAGGCCCATTGTCCGGTGTGGAATATCTTTTTTACTTCCTCACGGATGAACTGCTGCTGAAGGGGAGTGTATCTGATGGCTCCATCATCCCCTATCTGGCTCTTTTCAATGTTCATGTACTCCGGAATGGGAGTGCGGGTGTACTTGGCTTTTGGGTCTCCATACCCGGGGATAGACGTAAGGTCATCTGGAATGGACGGCGTAAGACACTCCACGTTCCATATCGTTTCCACAATACGGTTCTTCACCAGCTTTTGCGTTTCCAACAGCTTCATGTCTTCCTCAGGTTTAGCTTTAACTCATTGAGCGCCTTTTCCATAGTATTAGTGCAAGATAATATTTTTTCCGCACTTTGCATCTTAGAAAGACGTCTCTGCATCTTTAATAATGCCTTTATCATAGACATTGCTCGTCCCTTCATCAAAAACGCATCAAAATCTCTTTCCAGGGTTTTGTTCGATGGAAACGCTGGCAGGCCCCCTCTCCATAGCGGTCTGCCCGGATAAAAGAAAGACGTTGGGTGTGTGTATTCTTTTCTCACGTCTCCAACGCTTTGCATAAAAACAGCTCCATCAGGAAGAAGACTTATCGCCTCCCACTTTGCCGTTACATACTTTCCTTTTAGGAATATAAAATCGCCAATGTTTATTGAGCACTTCCTTCGATGCGTCTGTCGTCTCATATGCTCTTTTCACTCGTTTAACTATGTATTGGTGGCGGGTTTCGTCTATCAGGACAAACTCCCCCTCGTACACTTTGCTCAGGTATTGCCTGATGTCCATATAGGTTTGGGTTCTAAAATAAGCCTTCCTGATCGGGTAGATGTGCCCCACCTCAACATCAATTAGCTTTGTAGCCATCACCTTGGAAAGCTGCTTATGCGGCCTCCTTCCTGGGGTTGTCTTTTTCTTTTTTAGAACTACCTTCATTGTTCACCTCTCTCAAAGCCGCCTCCAGAGCCCCCTCACCAAACTCGCTTTCCAGCTTACCGGCGTTAAAGTCAGCCTCGGCTACGGTGTTCTTTTTAAACAAATCTTCGGCAAGCCTTCTAATCTCGTCCATCACAGGCTTTAGCTTCAAACTGTTTTCTATCTTCGTCTTGTAGCTGCTGTTCTCGTTTGCCGCCTTTCCTTCTCCTGGGCTCTCCGGAGAACGGATGGATTCGCAAACATTGTGATACATCATCACCATTGACCAATAGGCCTCGGCCTTAATGTTGAGGGCAAAGTGTATCCGGCTTCCGACAACAAGGGCGTTTTCGTCTATTTTATGCCCCAGTCGGCGTGTCACCTCAGCTATCCTCCCCTCCCAGGTCAGACTCAGCGGAATCTCGTCGCTGTAGACCAACCCTATCCACTCTTTTTGTTTTTCGGTAAGTTTTACCGTGCTCACTAAGGATGTGTCTGAGTCCTCCGTATGTTCCTTCTTCGACTTCGCCATTTTTTATTTGTATTAAAATATCCTCGACTAAATCAACCAAAGCAGGAAGTATGCCAATTATATACGAATCCGCTTCGCTGTTTACTCCTGTAGCTACAAGAAAGTTCCCTCCTCGTACAAAAACCTCATAGCATCTAAGGTCTTGGTTATATACTCTTCGCCATGAATTCTTGGATGGCGGTAGACAATCCACCCATTCTGTTCTTTGAAATGCGCTACCCGGGGCCTTGCCCTTGTTTTTAGTACTCTTTTTGCTATCCTCCATGACTTTTTTAAATCTATTAGTCTGGCATCCGGAAACACTTGTACGCCAATTTTAATATATTCACCAAAAGAATAATATCGTAATCGGCCGGCACCGTTTTCCCACTTTATTTTCTCCATATAACCCAGTGCTTTTCTACGCCGTCTTTGTATGGGTGGTAATCGTAAGTAAACACTTGTCGGGCGTTACCAGACAGCCTTTTCCACCTGCAAAGTGTAGATCGAATGCTATTATAGAACTCAATACCAAACCCTTTTAATACAATAAATTGCGTTTTTGGATTATTGAAAGGAGAAAAGTCATACTTTATTGGCCTACCCCTTCTGTCAGACTTTGCGTACAGAGGGACCTCTATCTTTTTCACCTCGGCCTTCTTTTTACATACGACAAATGCTCCGCATCTGGTCCATAAGCAAGCACCATACGAGAACGTACAAGAAATCCCTCATCCCATCCAAACCTAACGTTAGACTCATCGCCCCAGTACAAAACAGTGCCCTCCGGATAGAGTGCGTTTTCTCCGGCCACCATACCACGATCGGTGTAGAATTCTCGTATCTTTTCTACAGGCTTTTGGAGCGTATCATAGCTCACCAGTTCAATGTTGGGTATGATGAGCCCAGCTTTTGACCTTAGGGTCATTATTGGCTTACAATAAATGTATTCCCCAATCATGCGATTGCCTATTGAAATAATGCTTTGGGGCTGAACGAGGAGGTGGCCGTTGATTTTGGGGCTATTGCCCTTGTAAACGGAGTGAGCCTCCGAGAACCAAAATCGCACTTTCTCTCCGACCAAATCCTCATCCATCGCCCCTTTTATGGGCGCCTTTTTTACTTTGCCTTCCTCACATAGTCCATTGGTTTCGTTATATATATTGGACGGAGCGTGAAGCAACAGCGTCCCATATTTTATGGTATCCTCATAAATGCCAGTGATTTCCACCAGATACTCTCTGATGGGCTGAAGTTTTTCGGTATATTCCGTTACAAACGCCATTACAGAATGCAGTGGATGTCGTGCTCCCGCATAATCAAATACTCTGTGCGGCTAAACTCGGATCGTGTACCGCAACCACGGGTGTAAAGCACCTTTTGGCCCACCTTAACCACTTCGCATTTATTGCCAACAGCAATCACTTCTCCTTGTGGGGGCGACTCTTTTGCCATATCGGGAACCACAATGATGCCGTTCTCGTCGTAAAAATCTGCTGCCTTATCCGGAAGAACGAGTACCCTCGTATCCACCATTGTTACGTTTGGATGCTTAATCATAAACTATATCTATTAAATTTGGTTCTTTGTAATTCGGGCCCTTCATCACCTTTCCGTCTTCGCGGTAAATAGGCTTTCCGTCCTCTCCCAGTTTGCTCATATTGCTTTTATGAACCTCATCAAACATAGCAGTAAGCTTGTCGGACAGGCCAAACTCAATAGCCGTTCCAATGAGAATGTACATACAGTCTATGATTGCGTCTCCAACATTGGCAAGATCACCCTTGACGCCAGCATTAAGAAGCTCCACCACTTCTTCGTTCAGAATATTGTGGCGCATTATCAGCCTATGCGTTTCAAGATACTTTGGGGAGTCCGATTTAGGGTGCCCAAAAGCATCATAAAACTCCAGCACTTGTTTTATTTGCTTTTCCATATAGAGCACAAAACTATGCTCTATTTTTAACAATTCAAATTTTCTTTCGCTGCTCCTGGGTGATTTCCAGGTGGCATTCTTTGCAGACAACCTCCAGTAGTGATGCGTCCTCCACAAAAAGACGTTCGCAAAATCCGGGAAGATCACTGTAGGATTTTAGGCTTCCGACGGGAACAATGTGGTTAACTTCCACCTGCTTTCTGTCATATAGCTTATCACATACGGAGCAGAGATATAAAACACGCTTTCTTCTGCCAATGTGATGCGTAACACTTGCAGCCTTTAAGGCCATAGCAAATGGTTTCCACCAGCGAGACATATTCCTGAGGGCGCTTCTGATTTTGCCCATGTGCTGGCTTTCCGTTTCGCTCCCTCCGTTTCTGGTTCTGGCCACACGTGGCGTTACAATTCGTTTGGGCTTGCTGCTACTTTTCGTAGATGATTTCATTAGGGTCTGGAATATACGTTCCGAGTTCGCTAAGGGCAAATGTACGGATGGATTCAATGTATTCCGTCATTTCCAAAGTATTTAGCGAAGTGGTAGAACGAACAAACACTTCCTCTGTTCCGTCAGCTACGCTTTTAACGTATTTGAGAAACATACGGCCCATGAGCTGATGGACCTCTTCTTTCGTATAACCTAACTCCTCTGATAGATAGGCGATTACAACTCCCCAGTAATATTTTGACTGTTGCGTGGATCGCTGGGTTCGCTTCTTTTTGATAGATACAGCGTGTTCGCCCTTTAAAACTCTCATAATTGAGAACAGTTTCTTCTTGTCCTCCTCTCTGTCAAAGTTTATCAGCAGGTCTATCATTTTTTCTTTTTTGTTTTTACAGGGACATACACGGGTGCTGGTCGGCGCATTTCTGCTTTCTGCCTTGCCACCCTTTCGGAATATCCGCGTATATCCTCGTACGCAGGAGTTGTTTGCCCCTGGGCCTGGGCCTCAAAATATTCTTTTGCGTCTTTGTATGCCAGCCTGATGGGAAGGTATTCGCTATAGCGTCCGTATATTATTTTCCAATCGGTGCGATGGACATCGTTGGCCACCTGATTAAACAGGATGTCTCTCTGAAGCATAAATTCTTCATTGTCCCAATACTCCCTCGGCGGCTGGCAGATGTATGCGTAGCTGAACGTATGCATCAGGTCCCACTTGTTTTGCGCTTCAGAAGATGACATCGTCAAGGTCTATGTGATACATTTTTTTGGTGAAGTGCTCGGCAAGAGCCCTGTCGTGCTGATAAATCAATCCAATCAACGCTTCCTCAAAATTATTGTATGCGGCTGCATGATGGCAGTTGGTTCGTACGTCTATAGGCGTACCCCAGATGGCCTTCCAGTGGGAAGTAAAACGGAAGATGGTGTAGTGTCCACCATAGTGCAAGTCAGCTATTTGCTGTACCTCCTGCATGATTTGTTCTGTAATTCTCATATATTAAAATTTAAAATGGTTCGTCTCCTGATGATAGGGCAAAATTCTGTTTTTAATTAATTTATTATCAAACCTTATTGTATTAGACTGAAACACTCCGTACGTGTATTCTGGCATTTGTTGTGCTGTTTCAGCAAGGCTTTCTGATCCATAAAAAAATAAGCCATACTTTTTATCCCAAATCCTATCAGCAAACGCATAACCATCCAAAACAAGTACATCTTCAAAGTTAGGCAAAAATATATAATTTGGTCTAACTCCTGGATTGTCAATAAATAGCAAAAATGGAGTTTCAGTTTCTTTCACAAATTCAAAATGCCTTTTATCTTCTACAAAATTTTGCGGTTTAATTTCTCCATAGACTTTATAATCTGGAAAGTAAAAGTCAGGTAAATATTTTGCCCCTGATGGTAGGACGTATCCTTCTGGCTCGTAGGTCCATTTTACCCCAATTGCGTCAAAATACACTGCCCATTTAGCTTCAAGTCTACTTCGAAAGTAGTGACCTGCGTATAGGGTGTCGATCGGTACAAGTTTTTTTTTCATGTTTTTTTTAAAAAGGTGGAACAGATTCATCATAATTATCAGTAAAGTTTGGCAACAATATTTCAGGCGTAGGCAAATACCCACTTAAATTCATTTTAGTAAGAATGCCATCCATAGGGTCTTGATTGTCAAAATAGAACCTTCTGCGCTTAAAACGATACTCAAACTCAACAAACCCACGTTTGCCAACTTCTCTGCGCTTCACTTTTTTCACGTGTAATTCGCACGTTGGGTTTTCTGGATCGCTATAAAACAAAGGTCTGTGATACATTAAAATGTTCCACATTTTTGCGTTCCACATAGCTCCTCCAGCCAGATCGTACACATCTGGGCATGGATAGTTCCCGGTTCCCTCTTTTTTCATTCCGCCTTTTGGATGGGCAATGATGAAAAAGAAAACGTTATTGATGGTGGCAAACCTGGCAAAATCACCAAGCACAGACGATAGATACTGATCGTCACGACCACCAGCTTTGCTTAGGTCGTTATCCATTTGGTTAAACGGGTCAATAACGCATCCATCTACCTTTTCTTTGATAATAAGTTCAAGAAATCGTTGTTTAATATAGCTTGGGGTAGGGCTTTCGCTTTCAGGATATATGTAAAAGAAATGATCACTCACCCACTTATATGCCCTGTCATACAAATCTCTGCTTGGTCTGGATGGATTACGTGGTGAACAGTCAGCTCCCAAAAGTATTTCCACAAGGTCATTGTAAAACATTTCCGCCGGATTATCCTCTGGAGGAAATATCGCAAATTTTCTTCCATGTAAAGCTGCATGACAAAGCAGAAGATACTTCATCATGCTGGATTTGCCCTGATTACCATGACCAGACAAAAGTGTTATCTCCCCTCTCCTAAACTTAAACGAGTCGTCAATCAATGGAATTCCTATGCCCTCAATGTGAGGATAGCCGCTTTCATAAAAAGACATTGCTTTGTCATAAACATCCGATCCATAGATTACATCTTTTGGCGGGATGCTTTCATCAAACAACTCCTGAGGAGGAGCAACATCAATCTCTAATAGCGTTTTAGTGTCCACCATTTTGCCATTTGTAAACTCGGCAGTACCGGCCTGCTTTGCCCAATATCGAAAGGCATTTTTTACCACTGTCTCGCATTCAGCCCGGGTGAATGAATGATCGTTCGCCAAAAAGTGTGCATCACAATAGCTTATAACATCTTCCATTTCTACACCAAAACGACAACAGGCTCCGGCAAAGCTTAATAGGAAGTAATTGCGCTGCCCGTCTTGAAAGTATTTTCCATTGCTGGCGCACCATTTCAAAATTTTTGGAATTAAGTCTACTCTCCCTTCATACGTCGGGATAACCATTCTTTCGTTTTTTACAAAATATGGAAATGGTTTTGCCTCTGGGTTTCTGTATAGGTCTGGATCGTAACTTTCAAAACATCCTCTTGAAATATCCTTATTGCTTGGATCGCCCTTTGCCATTCCCTGAGTTACGCCGTCATAATAATTTAGCAGCGCCTCATATTGCTCTTTGTACTTATCAGGTGCTGCAATTTTTATCAAGGCTTTTAATCCGCCTCTTGGGCTCACCCAGCAAGCGTAAGTGTACGGCTCTGAAATTATCAATGTCTGAAGGTCTCGAACCTCCTCTGGAGGGACTCCGTCCCAGTCCATAATAGCAAAACCTGATGGTTCTTTTAGACCAGCGACAGCTCTCCTGTTAAACGTACCACTCCAACAAATCAGCGGTAGCCTGTTTAGTTTAAACTCTTTTTGACCCTCAGGATCGCTTATGTTTCTAAGCTGGTCAATCAGGTGCTTGCTGGCTCCTGTCCTTATTCGATCCAAAAGCTCATCAACGTGAACGTGTTTTGGATAGTTGACTGTTTTAAAACTGTCAAAATATGTTGCTATACTATTCATGGTCTTTCTGGCTCTGGAGTGATGTTGTTTTTATAGCACCATGCTACATAGTCTGCATAGTTGCTGTGGTTGTCCTGATTTGCAAGGGCTGATGTGTTTTGAGCGGGGCGGGCGACGGGGGCGGCGAATTTTCCATTGTTTACATTCCTGGAATGCCAGGTAACAAGTCTTCTTGATATGTCAAAGAATTTTTCAGACTCAAATCTCATTTTCTTTCCTGTTTTATCTCCTTCTGTCCAATAGAGATAAAAACTATTAAGCATTTCTTTTCCGTACTTTTCAAGAAATGGTTCCAATCCCTTTTTTAGCCACTCCTTCCTATCTTCATTTTTACTTTCTTTTTTTATTTTATCACTATATATATTATTAGTATTTATTAGGTGTACATTTTGTACACGGAAAGAACCATCTCCTTGTACATTTTGTACATGGGAGGTTTCTTGTGTTATTAAAGATTCAGTGTTTTTCCCTTGTACATTTTGTACATCGGTAGAATACAGTGTTATTGGATTGTCCTTTATTGAGTATGGATAGATTGCATATCCTTTGGTAGGAAATAGTGATCCATTTTTTATGATTTCAGTTTCTAATAAATAACCAACCTCAGATAGCTCATCAAAGCATCTGTCAATAATTCTTCTACCAATTTTTAAACGTAATTGAAGGTCCTTTTTGTAGAACACCCAGCCCTTTTTAAATGATCTCATGTAAATAAGAACGAACCTGGCCTCAATGCTTAATCTGTCGTCCTTGATTATGTTGTTACCAACGATTGTAAAGTTTTCGCCTACATCAGCGTTCCTTACTATTTCCTCATTTTCCATAAAATTAAAAACCCCATCCGGCTTTCCTGTGTGCAACCAGCGGAACATGAACGCTGCACAGTACGACCGAATGAGGTTTTAAATGTCTTTTCCATGATTCTATTAAACCGGGGTTGCAATCCGGGCCTTTCGGCACTGCAAATATAGCAGCTATTTATTTAACATTTCCAAACAGGAACGTAAAATTATTCCTTCTTCTCGTCCTCGTACTTGTTAATGTGCTGGAGGAAACGATCCAGCTCGTCGTTCTCCATGTCAAATATCTTCCAGATCATATCAATGAGCATATGGTTTGTCCCCTCTTCCGCCTCTGATATTTCCCTCCCGAGAGCCTGGTGAACGTACTTTTCCAGTTCGGTGCTGGACGACATGAGACGGTTGAAGTGCAGCTTAAGCTCTTTTTTGAGCTCCTGGTCCCCATACTTAATAACGGTGCCCGATTCAATTACCCCCTTCACGAAGAAGAAGAACTTGCTAAAGTCTCTCATATGCTATTTTTCCCAGAACACTTCCTCTCCCCTCCGGTAATGCTTCATGTTTTCCTTGGCCTTGTGGGACACGAAATGTTTCTCGCGGTAAACAACATAATTATTTGGGAAAAGAACAAACTGCCCACTGTCCAGCTGAATGAGGGAAAGAGGCTTATGCTCCGCAGGATAGCGGGAATACCCGTCCTTCCAGTCCACAATGATGCCTGTGTGCCTCCCGTCAGGGCCGGGGTCTAACATTCCTGTCGCCTCAAGGCCCTCAAGGAACGGCATATAAACGGCTTCTATTTCCTCTCCCATTCCTCCCCAAGGCATCAGCATCTCAGGTCCGTAACGGAAATCCTCTGTAACGGACAGGGCGTGTAACGGAAGGCCGCTCCAATGCGCTCCTGATTCGAGGAAAACGTGGCAGAGCATCGTCTGGAACTCCCGGCAATATATTCCGTGCCACACAGCCTTTGTGCTCCCCTCCGGCATTTCAGGGCCGAGGAACGAATTGTTTACGTTCACATAGAAATGGAACGGAAGGGAGGCGTGTTTGGGCATTAACGCTCGTATAATTTCGGGAAGAGTTGCATAAGAAGCGGCTGATTGCCCCATCCTCCTGCCCTGCGAGGCATAATGGCCCTTGGCGGCTTACGAGCCACGGGGCGTTCTGTGACGATGGCCTCCTCTTCCATCATTGGCTCTTCCATAGGCGGAACCGGAGGAACGTCCACAGGACGAGGAACGGGGGCTATGATTTCCTCTCTTGTTAGAATGGGGGAAGGGGCTTGGCGGGGCTGTAGTGGCTCAACTATTTCTGTAGCCTTGCGTTCAATGACGGGCCTTTTTACTGGCGATATTGCCCCATACTTCTTCTCCCTTTCTATTCGCTCTTTTGGAGTGAGCATAGAAACAGGCTTGATGGCAATGGGGTCATATTTAGGAACATCGGCTGCATCCATATATTCATAGGCTCCATATGCCGTAACCGAATGTGGTTTTATTGATGGATGTAAATAAATCGGAGGGACATCTGGATTAGTGTAAATATCATAATGGCCTTCAAGTAAATTTGGATATGCTTTAAATATGCCTTTATTTTTAAATTTATCTACAAGTTTTTGAGCAGATGTTTCTTTACCAAACTCTTCTTTTATTGCTTTTATATTGGATGGGCTTGACAAAAGAGACAAGCCAAGATATGATTCTGGCTCTGTTAAAAGCTCTTTATAATTTGTGTTGTGTTTCTTTAAATATTTTTCAAATGGCATTTCAATCCCTTTTTTATAAATAGGATTTGAGCCATAGAACTTATTTATAACCTTGGCCTGATTATAAAGGTCTAACGAGTCCTGCGTGGTGGGTTTAATAATCTTTGCCTCCTCCCGCTTCAGGCGTTTTCCGGGGCTGTCATTGTTCTGTGCCATTTTACAAAATTATACAATTTTACTTTACACTATGCGTCCATTCTTTATCCTCTTGTTGTGAACGTATGCCTGTCCGTCCTCGGGCAGCTCTATGAGAGCCACGCCGTGATTCCAGGAATTGATGGGCATATAGAGGGGGGTAAGTTCGCACAGGCAGCCCGTGGAATACGTTGTAATCATCTGTCCGTTTATGTCCTGCTCAACGTGAGAAGAACTGCGATGGTGATGGCCACATATAGCGTCAGCCTTGGCCCTCAAATATAGCCCCCTGGCAATGTTCACAGGCGAACTAATCCCCGAAGGAAACTCATGGCCGTGCGTTATGTTCAAATTGCCCGCCTTAATTATCCGCTTATCCCCCACGAAAGCAAGAGGGAAATCAGGGCCGAGACGTTTCCGCAAAATGTTCTCAAGGGTGATTTCCTTCAGCTCTTCCAGGTCCTGCAATCCCGCCATTTCGCCCATCTTCTGCCAAAGGAAGTGCTCAAAGCGTTCATCGTGATTCCCCATTTTGAATATCACTTGCTTCGGCTTTAACGCAACGTATATGGCCTTCAGCAGTTCAATGCCTGTCCGTATCTCTTCCGCAGGAGAACGCTTGTCGGGGTCCTTCAGGAAGCGTGAGAGGCCATAGAAGTCAAAGAAATCCCCTCCTATTACAACAATTGTCGGCTCCTGCGCTTTAAGCCACTCCAAGGCCGCTGTGAGCGCTTCTATGCTGTGATAGGGACAATGTATATCAAAAAGGGCTGCAATTCGCTGCGGCCCTTCTATGACGTGTGGAACGTATTCTTTCTCCTCGCTCGGCGGGAGGTTATAGGGATTGTGCGGACGGGGCGTTTCTACGAAGTGTCCTTTGTCTTTAACGTATTCCTTATTTTTCTTCCCATTCTTTCCTTCAATGTAGCGCAAAACGCTCCGTGCGTCCTCTATGTCTATAAAAAAAAGGGGATGGGCCTCGTACATCATCCTTGCCAACTTCTTTGTCGGCATTTCCATTCCGTATTTCTCACGAAAGGAACGAGCAACGTTTACCTTTTTCATTTGTAATGTATTGTTAAACAATACAAAAATAAAAAAAACAAGCCTATTTGTGCCTGTTATTTCTTATCCAGGCCGGAAAACGACAGGAAAACTGCCCAGGCGGCTCCTAAAATAAGCGCCATTTTTTTCCAAATCGAGCGTTTTTTCGCCTCAGAACTCGTTGTTATTTCAAGTTCTGCTATTTGTTCTCTTTGCTTCCGCATTTGCTCTTCAAGAAGCCATTTTTTTTGCAAAAGAGTTGTGTAATCCCTGTCAAGGCTAACTATTTCGTCCTCCAAGCGCCTTATAACGCGCCTGGAAATGGGTTCGCGCTCCTTTGATCTCATAATACAAAAATACAAAAAAGGGGGACATCATCCCCCCTATTTGCTTTGTTTACCAATATACACATGAAAAAACTTAAATCTTAATAATCTTGTACGTATTCGGATAGCCATCTATCGTTTCCCGTGTCACATAGGACGTTTCCATCCCCGGGAACCACACCGATCTGGCCGTGGTTCTGTATATCACCCTCTCCTTCCACTGCCCGTCCTTTTGACGAACCAGAAGAACGCTCCCCTCAAGCAAATCCTTAGCCTTCATTTCAGCTTCTCTATTGCGTGACAAATATACCACTTTGCCTTCTCTAAATCCTCCAGGGCGTTATCAGTTTTCTTCCCGGCCCGGGAAATATACTTCACCGCATTCCCAAGGGCAAAGTCCAGGCCCCAGGCGTCTATCACCTTGATGGCCTCGTAAACGTTATCCTTGCCACCGTAGTGCTGGGGGTGATGAACATTATCGATGGCGGAATTATCTGGAATGGCGCCGCCATAGTACGATACCCCGCCGCCTGCTGCGGACAATCTCTTGCCCATCTCTTCCCATTCTTCTGTTGTCATTGACTGTCTTAGGTTTCCCATGTTTTATGTACTGTTTAGTATTATACCATTTGGTACTATCATATTCCTGATGTCGGGAATATCATACCCTATCCGGTGCGTTTTGGCTTAGTGACTGATCTATCATGCACAGAATGACGGCAAGTACGGGCAATTGCCGTACAATCCTGTCGCAAAAGTTGCCGATATTTGCGACAATATATCACGCAATATTGCGGCAATAGGATAGTTATACGCAACCTTACAAAGACTGCAACTCAGACTTGACTTGTTGCCAATAATATGTATCAATCCTATACAAACCTTGTTCTTGTGAATGATGATTTAATATTTCCTCAACTGCCATCAAAGAGTATTTCTTTGCAATAGCAACCATATTTCCACATCTATCAACACATTGCATACATCCTTCACAATCTGATGGCATTCGTATTTCAGAAAAGTATTTATTAAATAACTCGTTTGCTTTTTCTTTTGCGTTCATATTTTTGTTTTTAAATTTTATTCGTAATAAAGGCAGCGTATAACAGCACCTATACGCAATTTTTCCACCGCACAAAGCCGACACACAACTGCGTATAGCTGCGAATCGTTATGGGAAATTTTAAAAACCTTTTTCCACCGCGCCCTAAAAATGTTCAGAGTAATATTTTCCAATAATATCAGCAAGTGTGGATTTTTGAAACTCTCCCCCATCACCCACTTCGGCATCTTCAATCCAAACACTTTGACAATCTTCATCGTCAGACATTTCCGAAATAGTGAATTTGCCTATTTTTATTTTTGGCAGTTCCCCATACATACCTGATTTCTTTTCTTTTTCAAAATCTTTTAAGTCAGCCATGTTTTGTAATTCTTCCATTGTTTTTTCTAATTTTTTAGTCATGATATTTTGTTTTTAAATGCCCACCCTAAAAGGTTTTTAAAACTATCCCATAACACGGGTTTGGCAAAATGCCGCAGGACAGTTAGTGCTAAAATTTAAGTTTTGAGTAGCGGCACTTCGCCAAGCCGCAAAAAGTTATAGGAAATTTTATTTTTCCCCACCGCACCGCTAACATCGAAGTAAGCCATCGTTATTATTTGGAAATATTGAATTTGGTTTGTGAATAGCATTTAATTCAGCTTGGTGTTTGTCATCACCCATACTTGGGTCAATTTCGTGCTTGAAAACCAAATTCAAATGGTTCTTAATTACTTGCGTTTGTTCTTTGGTAATTGTTTCAGCATTGCTTACTTCAAAAAAACCTTGTAGCCAAAAGGCAAAATCTCTACTTGTCATATTTTTAAATTCGTTAAGCCAACCCACATAAAAATAAAACTATCCTATAACACGGATTTGGCGTAATGCCACCAGATAGTTTGTGCCTAAATTTTAAGTTCGTGCAAGGTGGCACTTCGCCAAGCCCGAAAATGTTATCAGCAATTACTATATTCATTGTATCTTTGTCCTAATAAGACCCCTCACGCCTCTTCACAATGCGCACCCGGAGGGGTTGTAGAATTGTCCATCCCTTCCGGTAGCCCCGGTTGGTCAATGCCCTCAGAGATGGGGGCATTTCGCTTTTCCCAGTAATCATCAAAGTCGGTCGAGGCTCTTACCCATACATATCCCCTTTCCACCATTTGCTTCAAGGCCATATCCCAGGTTTCTCCGTGCTGCTCACGCTCCATTTCAAGAGCCTGCTCAACAATGTCTGGCCATTTGGTTGACCTGATCAAGTAGTTATGCTCCAAGAGCCATTGAACGGCTGTCATTCTATTTTCCATAGCCATATTTCTTTAATATCTCCTCGTGTCCTCCGGCAAGCTCCGCCATTCTGGAATGCACCTGCTTTGGCGTTAGGCCACGCATCCTTGAATATTCATAAAGACCCTCATTGACGGAATAAAACCCCTCGCAGCCTGTCCCTTCCATTCCCACCAGCGTCCCACGAAACATTATATTCTCGCAGGGCAGATCCACCGAAGCAAACCTGTAGCAATCGTGCCTATCATTGCACCCCACCCCCATACATTTTGTGTCTTTATCCATAGCTTAACGTATTAATTCATCCAACGAAATCCCACGCTTCTCCAGCACCTCCCCCCAGGCCTTCCACACCACATCCTCATCTATCCACTTGCCGTCCTCTGACGTGTCCACAATGCCCCTCAGGCTTTCAGCAAACGCATACATAGCCAAGGCCATGTCCAGGGACTTCACGCAACGAAAATGAGCCATCCGCTCGTCCTCGTCATTCAAATTAAATTGAAGTGTCGCTTTCATATTTCTCTTGGTAAAATGTTTCAAAATCCGGGGCAAGCTTATTCAAAGCCCGAGCATACCCCTCCACGTAAGCCTCATGCAAAGCCTCCCTCTCCTCCTCCAGCAGCTTCATCACCTGCTTCTGGGAAAGGACAAACTTAGCCACATC
>Ga0129333_10001539_pt1 | contig 20948 bp, 20 predicted proteins | sample CPB6_08_DNA_FD_94474 | JGI IMG/M metagenome (GOLD analysis project Ga0129333, IMG submission 94474) | Freshwater to marine salinity gradient microbial communities from Chesapeake Bay, USA - CPBay_Sum_0.6_0.8_DNA | ecosystem: Environmental > Aquatic > Marine > Coastal | place: USA: Chesapeake... | reverse complement strand
GAGGTTCAGCTTCGAATAGAGCGTCACCGGTTCGCGGCAGCGGATCTGGAAATAGATCTCGAGATGATCCTGCAGGTTCTCGCCCACGCCGGGCAGGGCATGGGCAACGGGAATGCCGGCGGCGGTCAGCGCCTCGGGCGCGCCGATCCCCGACATCTGCAGGAGCTTGGGCGAATTGATCGTCGAGGCTGCGATGATCACCTCGCGCCGAGCCCGGACGCGATGCAGAGCACCTCCGGCCTCATACTCGACGGCCACGGCGCGCTTTCCCTCGAGCACGATGCGGTGCGCCAGTGCCCGGGTGATGAGCCGCAGGTTTGCGCGCGAAAGTGCGGGCTTCAGATAGGCATTGGCAGCCGACCAGCGCACGCCCTTGTGCACGGTCATCTCCATCGCCCCGAAACCCTCCTGCTGCCTCCCGTTGTAGTCTTCCGTCACGGGATAGCCTGCCGTGCGCCCCGCTTCGATGAAGGCCTGATACAATGGATTGCGGCGCGCACCGCGCTGCACGTGCAGGGGGCCGCTCTGTCCGCGCCAGCCATCCTCGCCACCGTGGCTTGTCTCCTGCCGCTTGAAATAGGGCAGCACATGGCGGAAGCCCCAGCCGCGTGCGCCCATGGCCTCCCAGCTGTCGAAGTCCCTGGCGTGGCCGCGCACATAGACCATGCCGTTGATCGAGGATGAGCCGCCCACCACCTTGCCGCGCGGGGTGGCCAGCCGCCGTCCGCCGAGCCCCGGTTCGGGGTCTGACTCGAAGCCCCAGTTATAGAGGCTCATGTTCATCGGATAGGACAGGGCGGAGGGCATCTGGATCAGCGGTCCCCGGTCGCTCCCCCCGAATTCGAGCACGCAGACACTGTTTTTCCCGTCCTCCGAGAGGCGGCTGGCCATGGCGCAGCCGGCTGAGCCCGCGCCCACGATCACGAAGTCGAATGTATCGTTCATTTGCCGTGCGGCCTGCGTGTGGCTGGTCGCTGGCCTGCCGCCAACTGGTTGGGTTCCCTGATTTTCAATATGGCACAGTATGGCGTCATTGCACTCTCTCGTCGGTCGGGCGGCCAGTCTTACGTATTTGACAGGGCTGGCACAATCTGAAATCAAGAGCCGGTTTTGGAGACTTGGGCTGATGGGAGCGTTGCTCCAGGAAGATGAAGACCACCCCTTCCTTGCCGTGAACGAGGAGGGGCGCTCGCCCTATGTGCTGATCTGCGAGCATGCCTCCCGCCGCCTGCCGCGCGCACTCGGCAAGCTGGGCCTGCCGGACTCCGAGCTGGACCGCCATATCGCCTGGGACATCGGGGCCGAAAACGTGGCGCGGCTCCTCTCCCGCCTGATGGACGCGCCACTGGCCCTGCAGCGCTATTCGCGCCTGGCCTATGACTGCAACCGCCCGCCGGAATCACCCGATGCCATGCCCGAGGTGAGCGAGCTCACCGCGATACCGGGCAACCGGCGGCTGTCCGCGAAGGACCGGCTTGCCCGCATCGACGGAATCTACCGGCCCTTCCATGACGGCGTCTCGCGCCTGCTCGACCGCCGGGCTGCGGCGGGCATCCGCTCGCTGGTCGTGTCCATCCACAGTTTCACGCCGGTCTACAAGGGCAAGAGCCGCAGCGTCGAGCTCGGCATCCTGCATGACCGCGATACCACGCTGTCGTCAAAGCTCATCAAGAGCTTTCCCAACATCGACGCCCGCCTCAACGAGCCCTATGGGCCGAAGGACGGGGTTTTGCACACGCTCAACATGCATGGCTTCGCGCGCGGGCTGGAACATGCCATGATCGAGATCCGCAACGATCTCGTGGCGGCCGAGCGCGGACAGGATGAATGGGCCCAGCGGCTCTCCGTGCCGCTGATCCAGGCAGCGGCGAAATGACAAGGACAGGGGAAAGATGGCCATGAGCGACGGCATGCTGACACTCGAACAGCTGAAGGCGGAAGTGAAGGCCGGCACCATCGACACGGTGGTCGCTGCGATGGTCGACTTGCAGGGCCGCCTCGTCGGCAAGCGCTTCCATGCCAAGTTCTTCGTCGACGGCGGTTATGAGGAAACCCATGGCTGCAACTATCTGCTCGGTGCCGATATCGAGATGGAGCCGGTGCCGGGCTACAAGGCGATCGGGTGGGAAAAGGGCTATGGCGACTTTGTCCTGAAGCCCGATCTCGCGACGCTCCGCCGCACGCCCTGGCTTCCCGGAACCGCGCTGGTGCTTTGCGACGTTCTTGACCATCACAGCCACGAAGACGTGCCGCATTCTCCGCGCGCCATCCTGAAGAAGCAATTGAAGCGCCTCGCGACCCTGAAAATGAAGGCCTATATGGCCTCCGAGCTCGAATTCTTCCTGTTCGATGATTCCTACGAGGTGGCAAACCAGAAGGGCTACCGCAACCTCAAGACGGCGGGATACTACATCGAGGACTATCACATCCTCCAGACATCCAAGGAAGAGGTCTACATGCGCGCGCTGCGCAACGGCCTCGCGGGCGCAGGCATTCCGGTCGAGAACTCCAAGGGCGAATGGGGTCCCGGCCAGGAGGAGATCAACGTCAAATATGCCGAAGCCCTTGAAATGGCGGACCGCCACGCCATCATCAAGAATGGCGCGAAGGAAATCGCCTACAATGTCGGCAAGGCCGTGTGCTTCATGGCCAAGTGGGACTATGGCATGGCGGGCAACTCCTCGCATATCCACCAGTCGCTGTGGTCCACCGACGGCAAGCCGCTGTTCCTCGACAGGAAGCAGGACCACGGCATGTCGGCACTGATGCAGCACTATCTGGCGGGCCAGCTCGCCCATGCCGGTGAAATCACATATTTCCTGGCGCCCTACATCAACTCCTACAAGCGCTTCATGGCCGGAACCTTCGCGCCCACCCGTGCGGTGTGGAGCTTTGACAACCGCACGGCCGGCTTCCGCATCTGCGGGGCCGAGAGCAAGGCGATCCGTGTCGAATGCCGCATCGGCGGGGCGGACCTCAATCCCTATCTCGCCTTCGCGGCGCTGATCGCGGCAGGCCTCGACGGCATCGAGAAGAAGATGAAGCTCGAGGCCGGCGTGTCGGGTGACATTTACGATACGTCTCGCAAGCTGCGCGAGATCCCCAAGACGCTGCGCGAGGCAACCGAGTTGCTCGACGGCTCGAAGTTCCTCCGGTCGGCTCTGGGCGACGATGTCGTCGACCATTATGTCCACACCGCGAAGTGGGAACAGTTCGAATTCGACCGCCGCATCACCGATCTCGAACTGAAGCGCGGCTTCGAGAGATACTGAGCAGGACGAACGCAGGAGAAACGCCATGGCCATTCCGAACCGCAACATCAATTATCCGACCGCCATCAAGTTCGGCGCCGGGCGTATCCGCGAGCTCGCCGATTTCTGCAAGGCGAACGGCATCAAGCGTCCGCTTCTGGTGACCGACAAGGGCCTCGCGGCCATGCCGATGACGGCGAAGATACTGGCCAGCCTGAAGAAGGCCGGGCTCAAGGCGGCGCTGTTTTCCGATGTGCGCCCCAACCCGGTGGAAGAGAACGTGCTGGCGGGCTGCAAGGTGTTCACAGACGGCAGGCATGACGGCGTGGTGGCGCTGGGCGGCGGCTCGGGCCTCGACACGGGCAAGCTCATCGCGCTGATGCATGCGCAGAACATTTCGGTCTTCGAGCTCGAGGACATCGGCGACTGGTGGACGAGGGCCGACGCCTCGGTGATTGCCCCCATCATCGCGGTGCCGACCACGGCGGGCACAGGCTCGGAAGTGGGCCGGGCGGGCGTCATCACCCATCCGATCACCCATGAGAAGAAGATCATCTTCCACCCGGCCATCATGCCCAGGGTGGCGATCCTCGATCCCGAACTCACCGTGGGCCTGCCGCCGAAGCTCACGGCGGCCACCGGCATGGATGCGCTGGCGCACAATCTCGAGGCCTATTGCGCGCCCTTCTATCATCCGTGGTCGGCGGGTGTCGCCCTCGAGGGCATGCGGTTGGTGAAGGACAATCTCGCCAAGGCCGTGAAGAAGCCGAAGGACCTCGATGCGCGTGGCAACATGCTGGTGGCCTCGGCCATGGGCGCCACCGCCTTCCAGCGCGGGCTGGGCGCCATTCATGCGCTGGCCCATCCGTTCGGCGGGCTCTATGACGCGCACCATGGCCTCCTGAATGGAATCATCATGCCCTATGTGCTGAAGGCCAACCGCCGCAAGATCGAGAAGGACATCGTCCGCGCCGCCGCCTATCTGGGCATCAAGGGCGGGTTCGACGGCTTTCTCAAATGGATCCTGGCGCTCCGCAAGGAGATCGGCATTCCGCATGCGCTGAAGGACATCGGCATCGACACCAAGCGACTGAACGAGGTTGCGGCCATGGCGGTGAGAGACCCCTCGGCCGGCGGCAACCCGATCCAGTTCACCGAAAAGCAGTACAAGGCGCTGGCCAGGAAGTGCGTGACGGGCGATCTCTGAACCGGGCATCCTGATCGCGTCCTCCGCACGGACCGGTTCAACCGGCTTGACTCCTTTCGCTGTTTATGGAACAAAACAGGAACAATCGGGATCTTGTCCGTCATGCGTTGGAAACCGGCACAGCAGGGTGCGCGGGGCAGGGAGACTTGCACCGCCGTCACCTCTTTTCACCCGGGCGGGGATTTGCCTGCCCTGCTCGCGGCCTTGCGGGCGCAGATCGACAGGCTCGAACAGGGCCAGGCGCGGTTTGCGCCGCAGGCGGCGCGCAACGCGCCGTGGCGCACCGGCCTGTCCGTGCTTGACCGGCATCTTCCTGCCCAGGGCCTGCAGCGGGCGGGCCTGCATGATGTCTCGCCGCTGGCCCCCGGAGACCAGCCGGCCGCCATGGGCTTCGCGCTCGCCCTGGCCCTGTGCCGTCTGGATGACGGGCAGGAGCGCCGCCCGCTGCTGTGGTGCAGGCTTGCCGCGCAGGAGCGTGAATATGGCAGGCTCTATGGCCATGGACTCGAACGCCTGGGTCTGCCCCGCCAGCGCTTCGTGACGGTCAGCCTGCGAAAGCCCGCCGATCTGCTCTGGGTGATGGAGGAGGCGCTCAAGTCGGGCGCGCTGGCCGCCATCATCGCTGACGCCGATGCCGCGCATGCCGATCTCACTGTCACCCGCCGCCTGTCGCTCGCCGCAGCGGCGGGCAAATCCGCCGCCATCCTCACCTTCGCCAGGGCAGGCGCCTCCGCCACCGCGAGCCACACGCGCTGGCTGGCGGGCGCGGGTCCCTCCGCGAGTCCGCCCGATGACGTGCTCGCCCCGGGGCCTGCCTGCTGGCGCATCGAATTGACCCGCGCCCGGGGCGGCCGCCCCGGCGCCTGGACCGTGGAATGGCATCATGCGCAGTCTCGTTTCTCTCTGGTTTCCGGAATTTCCCATCGAGCGATTCATCCGCACACGGATCAAGATGGGGCGGACGCCGCCACCCGCGGGCCTGCCCTTCGCGCTGGTTGAAAACGGCCGGGCGGGCCTGCGTCTTGCAGCGGTCAATGCCGCGGCGCGCGGCTTCGGCCTTGCGCGCGGCATGCGGCTTGCCGATGCGCGCGCCCAGCTCCCCGACCTGCTCACCGAGGCGCATGCACCGGAGGACGACATCAACAGCCTTCTCGGCCTGTGCCGCTGGATGGAACGCTACAGCCCATGGGTCGCGCCCGATCCGCCCGACGGCGTGCTGCTGGATGTCACCGGCATTCCCCATCTCTTCGGCGGCGAAGCGCGCATGCTGGCCGAGATCACCGCACGCCTCGCGCGCTATGGCTTCAGCCTGCGCGCCGGGCAGGGCGCGACGGTCGGGGCTGCCTGGGCGCTGGCGCGCCACGACGCCAGGGACCTCGCAGGTCTTCCCGTCGAGGCGCTGCGCATCGATGCCGCAGCGGCGAAAACGCTGCGCCGCCTCGGACTGCGGACGGTCGGCGCGCTGCAGGCCATTCCCCGCGCCGCTCTGGCCCGCCGCTTCCGTGGCGAGAGCCTGGGCGAGAATGTGCTGATCCGGCTCGATGAGATGATGGGCCTGCGGGACGAGCCGCTGAATCCGCTCAATCCCCCCGGTTCCTTCATGGCGCATCGCACGCTGATGGAACCCGTCATTCATGCGGAGGGGCTTGAAACCGTTCTTGCCGGACTGGTCGATCTTCTCTGCCGCGATCTAGACCTGGCGGGAAAGGGCGCGTTGCGGCTGATCCTCAAGCTCTTCCGCAGCGATGGCTCGCGGGTCAATCTCCCGGCGGGCTTCTCGGTCGCCACCCATGATCCGCGTCACATGCTGCGTGTGCTGAAGCCGAAACTCGAAGCCGTGGATGCCGGCTTTGGAATCGATGCCATGACGCTCGAGGCGCGCGAGACGGCGGCTGCGCCGGTCCGGCAGCACGGCTTTCTGGAGGATGGCGCCACGCTGGCGCTCGAACAGCTGAATGACCGGGTGCTGAACCGCCACGCGGCACCCTTCCTTGCCCTTGAGGAGGCAGCAAGCCACATCCCCGAACGCGCCGAAACGCCGCGCCCCGCCACCCGTGCCCCGCCCGCCGGGCTTCTGCCGCCCGGCCGCAGGGCCTCAGCGCCCGCCGCGCGTCCGCTGCTCATCTTCGAGGCGCCCGAGCCCGTCGCGGTTGTCGCCGCCGTGCCCGATGGCCCGCCGATGCGGCTCACCTGGCGGCGGGTGACGCGGCGCATCGTCAAGGCGCAGGGACCTGAGCGCATCGCGCCGGAATGGTGGCGGCTGGCCGAAGGCGTGCGCCCGCGCGACTATTACATCGCCGAGGACGAGCAGGGCCGCCGCTACTGGCTCTACCGCGAGGGCCTCTATGGCGAGCCGGACGAGCCGCAGCCCAGATGGTTCGTACACGGATTGTCGGCATGAGTGGTTATGCCGAGCTGCAATGCGCCAGCAATTTCTCGTTTCTGCGCGGCGCCTCCCATCCTGAGGAGCTGGCCATGCAGGCCCGGCATCTGGGGCTTGCGGCGCTGGCGGTGACCGACCGCAACACGCTGGCCGGCGTGGTGCGCGCCCATGCGGCGGCGAAGGATGCCGGGATGCGCTTCATCGTCGGCGCCAGGCTCGATCTCGTGGAGCCGGACATCTCGCTTCTTGCTTATCCAACGGACAGGGCGGCCTATGGCGCGCTCTGCCGGCTCATCAGCCTGGGGCAACGGCGGGCGGAAAAGGGCCGCTGCCGCATCACGCTGGAGGATGTTCTCGGCCATGCCCCGGGCCTGATCTTCGCGCTGCTTGCCGCAGGCGCGGAACATCTGCCGGACCTGCGCCGCCGCCTGAAGGCGCCGCTCTATCTCGCGGCAAACCATCATTACCGTGGCGATGACCGGGTGCGGCTGAACCGGCTTGCCGATCTCGCGCACCGCCACCGCACGGAGCTGCTTGCCACCAATGACGTGCTCTATCACCACGCATCGCGCCGCGTGCTGCAGGATGTGGTGACGGCGATCCGCGAGGGGGTGACGGTGCCGGGAGCCGGACATCTGCTCGAAGCCAATGCCGAGCGCCACCTGAAGACGCCGGAAGAAATGTCCAGGCTGTTCCGCGATCATCCGCGCGCCATCGCCAACACGCTCGTCATTGCCGAGGCCTGCCGCTTCTCGCTCGATGAGCTCCGCTATGAATATCCCGAGGAGCCCGTGCCCCCTGGCAGCACCCCTCAGGCCCATCTCGCCCATCTCGCCTGGGAGGGAGCCGCGCAGCGTTACCCGCAGGGCATTCCGCCCAGGGTCAGGACCAGCATCGCGCGCGAGCTGGAGCTGATCGGACGGCTCAACTACGCGCCCTATTTCCTGACGGTCCACGACATCGTGCAGTTTGCCCGCAGCCAGGACCCGCCGATCCTCTGCCAGGGGCGCGGCTCGGCGGCCAATTCCGCGGTCTGCTATGCGATCGGCATCACCGCAGTCGATCCCAGCCAGATCGAGCTTCTCTTCGAGCGGTTCATTTCCGAGGAACGCAGGGAGCCGCCCGACATCGACGTCGATTTCGAGCATGAGCGCCGCGAGCTGGTGATCCAGTACATCTATGCCCGCTATGGCCGCGCGCGCGCAGGCCTTGCCGCCACCGTCATCACCTATCGTGGCCGTTCCGCCATGCGCGAGGTGGGCAAGGCCATGGGCCTGTCGGAGGATGTGACGGCGGCGCTCGCCGGCATTGTCTGGGGACGGATGCAGGAGGATGTCGACGGCGGCAGGCTGAGCGAGGCGGGCCTTGACCCCGATGATCCGCTGCTCGCCCGGGTGATTGCGCTCGCCGGCGAGATCCAGGGCTTTCCCCGCCATCTCTCGCAGCATGTGGGCGGCTTCGTGCTGACCAAGGGACGGCTGGACGAGACGGTTCCCATCGGCAATGCCGCCATGGCGGAGCGTACCTTCATCGAATGGGACAAGGACGATATCGACACGCTGGGCATTCTGAAGATCGATGTGCTGGCGCTGGGCATGCTCACCTGCATCCAGAAGAGCTTCGAGATGATGGAGGCGTGGTACGGCCTCCGATATGAGCTGGCCACCCTGCCGCGCGAGGACCCGGAAGTCTATGACATGCTCTGCCGGGCCGACTCGGTCGGCGTCTTCCAGGTCGAGAGCCGGGCGCAGATGAACATGCTGCCGAGGCTCAGGCCGCGCTGCTTCTATGACCTCGTGATCGAAGTGGCGATCGTCAGGCCGGGGCCCATCCAGGGCGATATGGTGCATCCCTATCTCAGGCGCCGCGACGGCCTCGAGCCCGAGCATTATCCGGCGCCGCATCCTGATTTCGGCCCGCCGGACGAATTGCGCCAGGTGCTCGGCCGCACCAGGGGCGTGCCGTTGTTCCAGGAACAGGCGATGAAGCTCGCCATGGTGGCGGCCGAATTCACCGCAGGCGAACTCAACGAATTGCGCAAGGCCATGGCCACCTTCCGCCGCCGCGGCACCATCGGCAGGCTTGAGCAGAAAATGGTGAACCGCATGGTGGAGCGCGGCTATGACGCTGCCTTTGCCGCGCGCTGTTTCAGCCAGATCAAGGGCTTTGGCGAATATGGCTTTCCTGAAAGCCATGCCGCGAGCTTCGCGCATCTCGTCTATGTCTCTGCCTGGCTGAAACGCCATCATCCGGAAGTGTTCGCGGCGGCACTGCTCAATTCCCAGCCCATGGGCTTTTATGCGCCCGCCCAGATCGTGCGCGATGCGCGCGAGCACGGGGTGGAGGTGCGGCCCGTCGATGTCAGCTTCTCCATGTGGGATTCGGGCCTGGAGGAGCCTTCCGGCGGCAGCCGGGCCGCGCTGCGTCTCGGGATGCGCGAGGTTGACGGCCTCAGGGCAGAGGATGCCGCACTGCTCCTTAAAATCCGTACACAGATGACATCGCTGTCGGTTCAGTCATTGCATGGGGCGGGTATTCCGGTGCCCGCGCTGGAGAGGCTTGCCGCTGCCGACTGCTTCCGCTCGCTGGGCCTCGACCGGCGGGCCGCGCTGTGGGAGGTGAAGGCGCTGGCCAGGGCGCAGCCGCTGCCGCTCTTTGCCTTCGCGCAAGCCAGCGGGCAGGGCGCGGAGACGCCCGTGAGGCTTCCCGCCATGCCGCTCTCCGAGCATGTGGTGAATGACTATCAGACGCTCAGGCTGTCGCTGAAGGCCCATCCCATGGAGTTTCTGCGCGGCCTGTGCGACGAGCGCAGGGTGACCGACAACGCAAGGCTCAAGCGCCTGCGCACTGGCGCAGCCGTCACCGTGGCGGGTGTCGTTCTGGTGCGCCAGCGCCCCGGTTCGGCCAAGGGCGTGGTCTTCGTGACGCTGGAGGATGAGTTCGCCGTCTGCAACGCCGTGATCTGGCCGCAGGTTCTGGAGACCCACCGCGCCGTGGTGATGGGCGCGCGCCTCATGCTGATCACGGGACGGGTGCAGAGGACGGGCGACATCATCCATGTGGTGGCCCGGCGCATCGAGGACTGTTCAGCCTGGCTCGCCCTGCTGACCGAGGAAGGCCAGTTGCTCAGGCATGCGCTGGCCCGTGCCGATGAGGTGGCCCGTCCCGGCCCCGCGCCGCATCAGCCGCGGCCTGCGGCGCGGCATCCGCGCCAGGTCAGGGTGATCCCGAAGAGCCGTGATTTCCACTGACCCGTCAGTTCATCATCCAGATGGCGGCATTGAGCACGGCGGCAAAGCTGACCCAGGCGAGATAGGGCACGAAGAGCCAGCCCGCCACCCGCGAGCGCGCGAAGAAGGCCAGCATGGTGAACAGCACGCCCAGCCACAGGAACACCACTTCGATGAGCGCCAGCCCCGGCGAGCGCGCCGCGAAGAACAGCAGCGTCCAGGCCAGATTGAGTGCCAGCTGCACGAAGAACAGGATCAGGGCGGGCCGCACCTGATCGCCGGTCCGCCACACCAGCCAGGCCGCCACCGCCATCATGATGTAGAGCACCGTCCACACCGGCCCGAACACGGCGTCGGGCGGCGTCCAGGAAGGCTTGGCGATGGTGCGGTACCAGTCCTCGATCGCGGTGGTGCTGGAGAGTCCGCCCAGCGTGCCGACCACGAGGCAGATCAGGATGAGAAGTGCAAGCACGGCCCATTTGTTGCGCAGCATGTCCGTCACATCATGGCATTGGTTGAGTTGAGCGAACCGAGAAACAGGATTGCCCCGAGAAAGGCGATGGCAGCCCCGCCCGCCAGCCGCAGGAGAATGGCAAAGCCAGTCAGCAGCCGGTCGTTGCCTCGCATCATATGCGCGGCGAGCCGCTTTGAATAGACGGCAACGGCGGCGATCACCGATACGGTGATGAAGGTCCCCGCCGCCATGGCGAAGGCCGAGGCGATGCCCGCCCAGTAGAGCCCGAGCCCGTTGGCGAAGAGCAGGACCAGAATGGCCCCGGTGCAGGGGCGGATGCCCACGGCAAAAGCCAGCGAAAAGGCCCGCGCCAGCGACCAGTCGCCCTTGACCTCCGTCGCGGCGGGCAGATGCGCGTGCCCGCAGCCGCAATCGGGCCCGTGCACGTGATCTGCTCCGGCAGAGGGGTTCACGCGCGGCTCGAAGTTCGCGAAGTCATGCAGCGCCACGGCCTGGCGTGTCGTGATGCCGGCAGGTGCCGGCCGGCGCGCCGGCGCGAGCAGGCTGAGCCCCGTCCACACGAGATAGGCGCCCATCAGCGCGATCAGCGCATAGCTGGCGCTTTCGAGCAGGCCCGCCACGCTGCGTGCGGTGGAGCCGACGCTGGCCACGACGAGGAGCAGCGCGCTCACCAGGGCAATCGCGGTGAGCGCCTGGATGATGGCGCTCATGAAGGAGATCAGCACGCCGCGCCGCAGTTCGCTTTCGGTGGCGAGAAGCCAGGCCGAGATCACTGCCTTGCCGTGGCCTGGCCCGGCGGCGTGGAACACGCCGTAGGCAAAGCTCAGCAGCATCAGCGTCCAGGCGGCGGTGAGCGGTGAGGCGCCCTTCATCTGGCGCAGTGTCGCGGAAAGCTTGCCGTAGAAGGCCTGCTGCCTGTCGCGCGCCCACAGCACCGGATCCTCGAGGAACGGCACCTCTGCCACCGTGCCGTCCTTGTTGCGCGGCTGGACCAGCAGCTTGCGCCGGTCGATCTTCGGCTGGGTTTCGGCCTGTCCGGCGGCGGGCGCGGTATCGGTCTGTGCCATGGCAGGCGGCGCCGCCGCCAGAACGATCCATGCAAGGGCGATGAGCCCGGCGAGAAGCCGCATCAGGCGGTGCATTGAATGGTGACGGGCTGGGCGAAGAGCGCGCCGAAATCTTCCTCGGTCTCGGGCTTCCAGTCCGGACCCTTGGTGGCCAGCATGGCGCGCGTCTGCTCGAGTTCGGCGTCGGTGGGAACCGGCTTCACCACCAGCTTGCAGGGCGTCGGCATGGCGCCCAGAACCGACACCGGGTCATCGCCCGCATAGTCGAAGGCAATGAAGAAATCCGGATCATAGACCTTGGCCATGAAGGCGCCCCTGGTGGGGTCGAGAGGCGTCACCAGCGGCACCTGCATGTGCAATTGCAGCTTGCCGTTGGAATAGATCTGGCCGGCGTCCCTCGCGGGGCCGAGCGCCTGCTTCTCGCCATTGAAGCGGATCACGGTGAAATACTCGTAGTCCTTGAGGGACGCCATGTTCTCCCGCGTCAGCGGGTCGAGTTCGGTGGGGTCATACACGCCATCGCCATTGGCATCGAGCCCTTCCAGCGCCATCAGGGCGTAGTTGTCGTCGAACGTCCACATCAGGTTCATCGCCGTGATCTGGCCCTGGTCGTTGAACACCACGTCCGAGCGCATCTCGACCCAGACATGCGGATGTGCGCCGGCGGGCGCCGGCGTCATCGCTGCCAGTGCCAGAAGAGCCGTTGCCGTAAGCCCGCGCCGCGTGATCATGTGCCGCCTTCGTGAATCGCCGGAGGAATGATGCGGCAATGCGGCGAAAAAGTGAAGCCGCGCGCTCAGTCCGCGAGGCAGTCCCGAAAGCCGGATGCGAGATTCGCCAGGAGCGTCTGGTAGCTCTGGGGGCCTGGTGTCAGGCCGGCGCCAATGGGGTCGAGCACGCCCGCACGCGCTGCCGTTCCCTCGGTCACGGTCGTCACCAGCCTGTCGTCATATTGCGGCTCCCGGAAAACGCAGACCGCTTTCACATCCTCGATCTGGTGGCGCAATTCGGCGATCCGACCGGCCGAGGGCGCCTGTGCCGAAATGTCGGCGATGGCGCCAGCGGGATTCAGGCCGAAGCGGTGTTCGAAATACTGGAAGGCATCGTGGAACACGACATAGGGCTGGTCCTTCACCGGTCGCAGTTCCGTGGCGATGGCGGCGACTGTTGTCTCGAGCGACTGCGCAAAGGCAGCTGCATTTGAAGCATAGGCAGGGGCATTGGCCGGATCGGCATCCGACAGCGCACGGGCCACGGCGGCGGCCATGGCCCTGGCGTTTTCGGGATCGAGCCAGACATGCGGATCGAAGGTGAGAACCCCCTCTGCCTCCTGGTCCCCATGATCATGAGCGTGGTCATGCGCGTGGCCGCTCCAGGCGCCGCCTTCGCGTACCGGCAGGGTGGTAACGCCGGGCGCCAGCGCCAGTTCCAAGAAGGTCTTGCCGTTCACCGCGTCGGTTCCGCTGAGCTGCGAGAGCTTGCCCTCGAGGCCCTGGCCGATGATGAAGACCAGATCGGCTTCGCCCAGCGCCGCGATCTGGCGCGGACTGAACTTCGCGCGGTGCTCGGAGAGGCTCCCTTCCAGAAGGAGCTCCGGCTGGCCGGTCTCGCCCATCACGGCGGACACGATCCCGTAGACCGGCACCACCGAGGCAATGACCCGGGGCTGGGCAAGGGCGGAGGCGGTGGACACCGCCAGCAGAACGGCAATGAGGACGGCGCGCATCGGTCGCTCCGAATGTTATGTTATAATATAACATATCTTCCATGCCGCGCCCGGTCAAGCCTTGTCCTGCGGCCCTGCGGTCAATTGCCTTGCCGTCCGCGACCTGTCAGAGGAGAGGCATGGCTCTCGATGTTTCCATAGGTGCGGCGCTGTTTGCCGGAACGCTGAGCTTCCTCAGCCCCTGCGTGCTGCCGCTGGTTCCGCCCTATCTCTGCTTCATCACCGGCACCTCGCTCGAGGAACTGGTGGATCACAAGGCGCGTCCGCAGGAGGAGCGGCGGCGTACCCTGCTTGCCGCCTTGTTCTTCGTCCTCGGCTTTTCAACCGTGTTCGTGGCGCTCGGCGCGAGCGCCTCATGGCTCGGCGCCCTGCTGCGGACCGAACTCTCCCGGCAGGTTGAAATACTGGGATTTGCTCTCAACCCCATCACGTCCATTGCGGGTCTCGTCATCATCGTCATGGGACTGCACTTCCTCGGCGTATTCCGGATCTTCTGGATCTCGCGGGAGGTGCGCTACCAGCATGACGCGCATCCGGGCGGGCTGGCTGGCGCCTATCTCATCGGCCTTGCCTTCGCCTTCGGCTGGACGCCCTGCATCGGTCCGGTGCTCGGCACGATCCTGACGATTGCGGCCAGCGAACAGGACGTGCTGAGAGGGGCCGGGCTCCTGGCCGTCTATTCGGCGGGGCTCGGCATTCCGTTCCTGCTGGCGGCTGCCGGTGTCGGCACCTTCATGGGCTTCATGGCCGGTTTCCGCAGGCATCTGGGCAAGGTCGAGAAGGTGGCGGGCGCGCTGCTCGTACTCTCCGGCATCATGTTCATCACCGGCGGCGTGCAGTCCGTCTCCTACTGGCTGATCGAGCGTTTCCCGGTCCTGCTCAATCTCGGCTGAGCAGGATCGGCTCACCGTGCGGCGTTGCCCGCGCGGCACGCTCCCACGCGGCGACACGTTCGAGGCGTTCGGCCGCTGACATGACGCCCCTCGCCTCCACCAGTCCCTCGAGCGCGGCGAGCCAGCTTTCGTAATAGGGCCGCGCCGGCGCCGCCGCGCGTTCGGCTCCCAGAGCCGCCGCCCATTCGCTCCAGCTGAAGACGCCTGCCTCATGGAGTTTCACCGCCATGGCAAAGGCCTGCGCCTCCCACGGCTCGGCGAAGACCGGGCCCCCGGAGTCCTGCGGCAGGCCAGCCGAGTCAGACAGGCTCAAGATAGGGCTCCCACAGATCGATGCAGACCTCGTCCCGCGTGTCCTTGCCCCACAATTCGCGCGCGCCGAAGCGCACGGTATAGAGCCACTGCGGGTCCTCGCCGCGGCCATGGGCGTTGGAGTCGGGGAACACATGCATGCCGTGCACCGCCACGATCTCGCCCCGCTTGCCGCGTGCATAGCGGGGCAGCCGCGTATGCCCATCGGAATTTTCATTCCGTGTACGGATGACATCGCCTGTGGCAAAGCCCTGCGGCCTCGTGCCCGGCCGGTCGGATGGCCCTCCCGCTGCGAGGATGGCGGGGATCATCCCGGACCTGGCGATCCGTTTCACCGGCGCGGGCGCAACACTCATGCGCCCCGTCTCCTCTTCCTGCGCGGTGATGAGTCCCAGTTCGATCAGCTGCAGCAGCAGCGCATGATGCCGCATCTCGTAATAGCTGCTTTGCCAGTACTGCATGGCGGGCAGCCGTTCGCGGGCGTGGCGCGCCGTATCGATGTTCCATGATCCCGTCATGCCCATGGCCAGCACCAGCGCGAAAGCGCGCGGCTCCCAGTCCGCATGCCAGACGGGCTCATCCGCCTCCGGCCGCACGGGACCGAAACCGGTGAAGCCGCCCATGTCATGCGGCCCGTTCATGCGGGCATCCTCGCCAGTCCGGTGCCGATCATCGAATCTCGGGTCACGAGTTCGGCAAGCCTCTCCTCATCCCAGCCCCCGGTTCCGGCAGGCCGTTCCGGGATGACCAGATAGCGGAGCTCGGCAGTCGAATCCCAGACACGCACCTGCCTGCCATCCGGAATCTCGACGCCAAACTCGCGGAGCACCGCGCGCGGCTCGATCACGGCCCGCGAGCGATAGGGCATGGACTTGTACCAGACGGGGGGCAGACCCAGCACCGGCCACGGGTAACAAGAGCACAGGGTGCAGACGATCATGTTGTGCGTCTCGGGGCTGTTGAACACCGCCACCATGTGTTCGCCCTGGCGGCCGGCATACCCCAGCGAGGCGATGGCCGCGGTCGCGTCGCGCACCAGCCATTCCGCAAAACTGGGGTCCGTCCACGCCTTCGCCACCACGCGTGCCCCGTTCCGGGGGCCGATCCGTGTCTCATAGGTGTCGATCAGCACGTCGAGGGCAGCGGGGTCGACATAGCCCTTCTCGACCAGCAGCGATTCGAGCGCCCGCACGCGCAGGGCGATGGGCGACAGCTCCGGCTTCCCGCCGTGATCGTGGTCCCCGTCATGTGGCATTTTGTAACCCCCGGCGCTTTGCGCTAATCATAGGCTGCGGTTTGCGGCAGAGGAAGCACAATGGAGAGGCTCCACGGCATCAAGGCCTGCGTCTTCGACGCCTACGGCACGCTGTTCGACGTGCATGCGCCGGTGAGGCGGCTTGCCGCCGAGATCGGCGCCAGGGCTGACGACATCTCGCGGCTCTGGCGGCAGAAGCAACTGGAATACACCTGGCTCCGGAGCCTGATGGGGGTTCACGCCGACTTCTGGCACGTCACTTCGGACGCGCTCGACTATGCGCTCGAACAGCATGGCGTAAGCGAGCCGGGCCTGAAGGACGAGCTCATGGCTCTCTATCTCAAGCTCGATGCCTATCCGGAAGTGGTGGATGCCCTCGAGGCGGTGAAGGCGAAGAGCAAGCTCACGGCCATTCTCTCGAACGGCAGCCCCTCGATGCTCGATTCCATGGTCCGGCATGCCGGGCTGGAGCGCCATTTCAACTTCGTGCTGTCCGTCGAGGACGTCGGCATCTACAAGCCCAGCCGCCGCGTCTACCGCCACGCGATGCACAAGCTGCAAATGCAGGATGCGGCGTCGGTCTGTTTCGTGTCCGCCAATTGCTGGGATGCGCAGGCGGGCGCGCAGTTTGGCTTCCAGTCGGTGCGGGTGGACCGCTTCGGCCTCAAGGACGACCGCATACCCGGCCGGCCTTCCGCCTATATCCCCGATCTCAGCGGACTCCCCGCGCTGATCTAGCGCCGCGCCTCGATCGCATCCCAGATCAGGCTCGCGATGTCGGCGCCGCCGAAACGTTTCACCTCGCGGATGCCGGTGGGCGAGGTGACGTTGATCTCGGTCAGGCAGTCGCCGATCACGTCGATCCCGACGAAGATGAGCCCGCGCGCCTTGAGGTCCGGCCCCAGCGCCTCGCAGATCTCCTGCTCGCGACGGGTGAGGCTCGTCGGTTCCGGCCTTCCGCCCACATGCATGTTGGAGCGGTTCTCGTTGACGGCCGGCACGCGATTGATGGCGCCCGCCGCCTTGCCGTCGACCAGGATGATGCGCTTGTCGCCCTTGCGCACGTCGGGCAGATAGCGTTGCGCGATGAAGGGTTCGCGAAAGGTCTGGGTGAAGAGTTCGAGGAGCGCCGAGAAATTCTGGTCGCTCTCGCCCAGCCGGAACACGCCGGCGCCACCATTGCCGTAGAGCGGCTTCAGGATGATGTCGCCATGCGCGCGGCGGAAGGCAGCAAGCTCGGCGGCGTCGCGCGTGATGATGGTCTCCGGCATGAACTGCCGGTAGTTCAGCACGAAGAGTTTCTCGGGCGCATTGCGCACCTGCGCCGGGTCATTCACCACCAGCGTGCGCGGGTGGATGGCCTCCAGCATGTGGGTCGCCGTGATGTAGCCCATGTCGAAGGGCGGGTCCTGACGCATCAGCACCACGTCGCAGCCGCCGAGATCGGCACGCCGCTCGGCGCCGAGCGTATAGTGGTTGCCCGCTTCGTCCCGCACATGGATGTCGTGGCCGGTGGCGAACAGCGCGCCGCTGTCGAGCGCCAGGGTTCTGGTCTGGTAGTAGAACAGCCGGTGGCCGCGCGCCTGCGCTTCCAGCATCATGGCGAAGGTCGAATCGCCCGCAATGTTGATGGACTGGATCGGGTCCATCTGCACCGCAACACTCAGCGCCATGTCATTGGTCTCCGTCGAAGGCGTTCTCGATATGCCGCGGCCAGTGGTAGGGGCTCAGCGCCACGATGTCAAAACGGCATGCCCCCGCGGCGGCCTGTGGCGCGCGGGACAGGAAATGCCGCGCCGCCGCCGAGATGCGCCGCGCCTGCCGGGCGGTCACCGCCTCGATTGCCTCGCCGGGGCTTCGCCGCACCTTCACCTCGATGAAGGCCGTCACGCCGCCGCGCCGCATCACGAGATCGATCTCGCCCACGGGCGACCTGTAGCGCTGCGCCAGAAGCCGCCAGCCCTTGAACCGCAGATACCACAGCGCGGCGAGTTCCGCCGTGCGTCCGGCTTCCTCGGATTTGCGGCGGTCATGGGCCATCGCCTGCCTTGCGCGCCAGGATACGCTGGTAGATGTCGGCCCGGTTGAGATTGAAGCGCCGGGCCAGTTCCGAGGCTGCCTTGCTGGCCGGCATGTCGGCCAGTGCTGCGCTGATCGCAGCCTCGAGGTCTGCCTCGGACACGGGTGCATCCTCGCAAGGCGGCGATACCAGCAGGGTGATCTCGCCCTTGACGGCGGGCCGCGCTGCGAGCGTGGCCGCGACCTCGCCCGGTGTTCCGCGCAGCACTTCCTCATGAAGCTTGGTCAGCTCCCGCGTGACCGCCACGCTGCGCGCGGGCAGCGCGTCTGCCACGTCCTGGAGCGTCTCGATGATGCGATGCGGACTTTCAAAGAAAATGAGTGTTGCCCGGGTCCGTGCGAGATCGCCCAGAACCCTGCGGCGCTCGCCCTGCTTCTGCGGCAGGAAGCCCGCGAACAGGAAGCGGTCGGTGGGCAGGCCCGAAACGGCGAGCCCGGCCAGCACGGCCGAGGCGCCGGGACATACGCTCACCGGAATGCCCATGGCGGCGGCTTCCGTCGCCAGACGGTAGCCGGGGTCGGACACGAGCGGCGTGCCGGCATCGCTGATCAGGGCGATGGTGGCGCCGTCCCTGAGTCGCGCCAGGATCTCGGGCCGTACCTTCTGGGCGTTGTGCTCGTGATAGGGCGACAGCCGGGTGCGAATGGCGTAACGCTCCATCAGCCTGCCGCTGGTGCGCGTGTCCTCGCAAAGAACCGTCTCGGCAGCGGCGAGGGTTGCGAGCGCGCGGATGGTGATGTCGCCCAGATTGCCGATCGGCGTGGCGACGAGGTGCAGCCCAGGGGGAACCGGGTCCGCCTCGAAGCGATGGGCGCCGATTGTATAGCTGGGGTGGCCTGTATTCATTGCCAGAGGTTAGTGTCAGACCGCCAGCTCTGCAATGACGGCATTGAGCAGCTTGCGGCCCTGCGGCGTGGCCTTGAGGCGCTGGCCCTCGCTGACGACGAGCCCCAGGCCAGACAGAGTGTCGAGCCGGCTGGCATCGAGCGTCCTGCCGGCCAGCGCGGCATGGCGGCCGAGGTCGACGCCCTCGGCAATGCGCAGGCCCATCAGCAGATATTCCTGCGCCTGTTCTTCCGGGCTCACCGGGCTGTCGCTGACGATGCCATGGCCCTGCGCCTCGACGAGACCGCGCCATGTCTCCGGATGTTTCTCGGCAATCAGCGCGCGGCGGTTCCGGCCGCTGATCAGGCGGCTGTGCGCGCCGGGGCCTGCACCGGCATATTCGCCATAGCGCCAGTAGAGCAGGTTGTGGCGTGACTCATCGCCGGGCCGCGCGTGGTTCGACACTTCATAGGCGGAAAGTCCGGCCGCTTCCGTCAGCTCCTGTGTGAGATCATAGAGGTCGGCGGCGGGTTCTTCGGCCGGCACCGTGAGGCGGCCCTGCGCGGCAAGATCGAAATAGGCGGTGCCGGGCTCGATGGTGAGTTGATAGAGCGACATGTGGCCCTGCTGTTCGGCGAGCGCGCGCGAGAGTTCCGCACGCCAGGCGGACAGCGTCTGTCCCGGCCGTGCATAGATCATGTCGAAGGAGACGCGCGGGAAGATCTTCGCGGCCAGCCGGAAGGCTGCAATCGCCTCCCCCGCGGAGTGCTGGCGGCCCAGCGCCCTGAGGTCGTCATCATCGAGCGCCTGCACGCCCACCGACACGCGGTTGACCCCCGCGGCGCGGTAGCCGCGGAAATTTTCCGCTTCGATCGAGGTCGGGTTGGCTTCCAGCGTCGTCTCGACATCGGGCGCGATGCGCCACAGCCCGCCGATCACATCGAGCACGTGGCCCACGGCCTCGGGCGGCATCAGCGAGGGCGTGCCGCCGCCGAAGAAGATCGAAGTGACGGTGCGGCCCGGCGTCTGGTCGGCCTGCCAGCGCAACTCACGGCCCAGCGCACGCGCAAAGGACATGGCATCGACCGGCTGGTGGCGCACATGGCTGTTGAAGTCGCAATAGGGGCATTTGGCCTTGCAGAACGGCCAGTGCACATAGATGCCGAAGGCGTCAGAAGAGGTCACGGACCAGTTTGTCCAGAGCTTGGGCGCGGTGGGAGATGCGGTTCTTCTCGCCGGGCGACAGTTCCGCAAAGGTTCGGCTTTCGCCGTCGGGAACGAACATGGGATCGTAGCCGTGGCCCAGTTGTCCGCGCGGCGGCCAGGCAAGCGTTCCCTGCGCAAGGCCTTCGTAGATGCGCTCCCCGCCGTCGGGCCAGGCAACGCAGAGCGTGCAGGCAAAGTATGCGCGGCGCTTCTCGGGCGTGGTCGCGTGCCGGGCCTGCAGCTTCTCTTCCACCAGGCGCATGGCGAGGTTCCAGTCGCGGCCGGGTCCGGCCCAGTCTGCGGTATAGACGCCGGGTGCGCCGTCCAGCGCCTCGACGCAGAGTCCGGAATCGTCGGCAATGGCGACCCGGCCGCTCGCCCGCATGGCGGCCTGCGCCTTGATGCGGGCATTGCCGGCGAAACTGGTCTCGGTTTCGGCAGGTTCCGCAAGCCCCAGATCGCCCGCCGAGACCACCTCCACCCCATGGGGTTTCAGCAAGGCCCGGAACTCCTCGAGCTTGCCCTTGTTGTGGGTGGCAATGACGATCCTTTCGCCGGCAAGCTTGCGCATCAGGCGATGGCCGCCTTCTGCCCGGCCACGAGTTCGGCAATGCCTTTCTTCGCGAGGGCCAGCAATTCGGCCAGCGTCGCCTCGGAGAAGGGCTCGCCTTCTGCCGTGCCCTGGATCTCGACGATGCCGCCCTGACCGGTCATCACGAAGTTGGCATCGGTGCCGGCGGAGGAATCCTCCGGATAGTCGAGATCGAGCACCGGCACGCCGCCATGGATGCCGCAGGAAATGGCCGCCACATGGTCTTTCAGCGGCCAGCTCTTGAACATGGCGCGCTGTTCCATCCACTTGAGGCAGTCGAACAGCGCCACCCATGAACCGGTGATCGCTGCCGTGCGGGTGCCGCCGTCGGCCTGCAGCACGTCGCAGTCGAGCGTGATCTGGCGTTCGCCCAGCGCCACGAGATCGACGACGGCGCGCAGGCTGCGACCCACGAGGCGCTGGATTTCCTGGGTGCGGCCCGACTG
>Ga0129333_10001538_pt1 | contig 20949 bp, 23 predicted proteins | sample CPB6_08_DNA_FD_94474 | JGI IMG/M metagenome (GOLD analysis project Ga0129333, IMG submission 94474) | Freshwater to marine salinity gradient microbial communities from Chesapeake Bay, USA - CPBay_Sum_0.6_0.8_DNA | ecosystem: Environmental > Aquatic > Marine > Coastal | place: USA: Chesapeake... | reverse complement strand
GCGACATACACAAATCATACACACGCGAAATTATATGACCGCCAAAAGAACCACGTTGGCGCAGTATCCTCCGTCAATTTTCATCAGGTTATTGATGGCGTAAATCGCGTAACTACGTTGACTACGTTCACGACAAAACGCGGCGCAATTGTATGCCATGTGTATTATGAAACTGACTTAACAAACCATTATTTACAGGGCATGGCGGCGGATATTACGCCCGAACACGAGACGGGAGAGTACAAGGGCAAGAATGTGACCTTACACATCGACGGAAAACCCGATGGAGAGCGAGAAGTAACTATCCACACATCAAAGAAGTGGTTTTAAGCGCAAACGTAAACCATGCTATATCCATTTACAAGCTAAATATTTTTGCAATATCAAAAATATTTAATGTAGCCTAAAGTATCCGCATTATCCATACAACTTTGGGGTTTCGCGCTACTTTTTTATTAAAGGTATATATAAATGTCATTTAGAAGGGTTGGTGGTTTAAATTATTCATCTAAACATAACTATGTCTCCAGTTCTAATAATGCAACAGGCAATTTACTTATATCAGAAAACGTTGGACTACTAAATACTTGCATTCATTTTGAAAGTAATATTGATGCGAGTTTCTGTGGTCCTACGGGTTCTTCGGGTTCGGGGGTAACGGGGCCTATCGGCCCTACGGGTTCTGTCGGTCCTACAGGAACCCCTTATTGGACATTGTCAACGACCTCTCTATATCCAACATCAACTGCATATAATGTCAGCATAGGGAAGACAAACCCGACTGTAGCATTAGATGTAAGCGGAAATGTCAGCGCTAATGCATATAATACAACGTCTGATTACCGCATAAAAGAAAACGCAGTCACTCTCGATGAAACATTTTCAGTAGATAATCTAAGACCCGTTACTTATACAAATTTAAATAGTCAGAAACAGGATATTGGACTAATTGCACACGAGTTACAAGAGGTATATCCGTTTTTGGTAACTGGAGAGAAGGACGGTGCAGAAATGCAAACCGTAAATTATACGGGACTCATTGGTGTTCTCATTAAAGAAATACAGGTGCTTTCTTCAAAGGTCTCCAAAATAGAAGCCCAAGTGGGCGAATTAAAGGGTAAAATATAAAATTGATATTAAAAAGAATATTAAATATACCATAACAAAATATATAATGGACCTTTCAAAGGAGCAGCAAATAGCATTTGATAAATATGTTCAGGGGTATAACATATTTATTACAGGACCCGGCGGAGCAGGAAAGTCCGCCCTAATAAAAATGATAAATCAGCACGCAGTATCGCGGTTTAAAAGTATCCATGTGTGCGCTTTAACCGGGTGTGCAGCCGTCTTACTAAATAGCAAGGCAAAAACCCTACATTCGTGGGCAGGAATAGGCCTTGGAAATAGCACAATAGAACAGCTTGTAACAAAGATAAAGAAGAATAAATTTGCAAAGGCATTGTGGAAAGGGACAGATATATTAGTAGTTGATGAAGTCAGCATGCTTTCATTAAAATTATTTAACATGTTAAATGAAATTGGCAAGGCGGTAAGGGGCAATCTAAAACCATTTGGCGGAATTCAGATGATATTTTCGGGTGATTTCTTCCAGTTGCCGCCGGTTGGCGACCATACCGAGCCCGACACCCAGCGGTTCTGTTTTGAAAGCGATGACTGGAACTCCACATTTCATCGCGACTGCCAGATTCAGCTGGTTAAAATTTTCCGACAAACCGACGAAGTGTATTCAACCATCCTAAACCAGATCCGTGAAGGGAGAATTAAGCGCAAGTCCAATGATCTACTCCTTCAGTATGTAGGGCGGCCATTTGACCCCAAATTGGTGGCAGAACCGACCAAATTGTACCCTACACGCGCCAAGGTGGAAAACATAAATAATACCAAAATGTCAGCGCTTCTTAGCGAAGAAAGGGACTACAAAATTAAATATTTAAAAGACCTGGAAATGACAAAATCTGAACGGATTAAACGCTGCGAGTTCACAGACAAGGACATCCAGATGGAGTTGGATTTCTTGGCAAGCAATCTCATTTGTGATAAGGAAATGAAATTGAAAATTGGGTCTCAAGTCATGTGCATAGTTAATATTCAATCTGAAACTGGTATAGAAGTGTGCAATGGTAGTCAAGGAATTGTTACCGCATTCTGTGAGGTTACTGGGTGTCCACGTGTAAAATTTAACAATGGTATCGACCGCGTAATGGTGCGAAATGTTTGGGCGAGTGATAAAATTCCGGGTATAGGAGTATCACAAGTCCCTCTAATTCTTGCATGGGCGCTGACAATTCACAAATCACAGGGCGCGACGATGGATGCGGCAGAAATTGATGTGGGTAGCGGTATATTTGAATGTGGTCAGACATATGTTGCGCTGTCCCGAGTAAAAAGCCTGGATGGTCTATATCTGACATCATTTGATGCACAGCGAATACGTATAAATAAGAAGGTGAAGGACTTCTACGAATCACTTACATTGTATCATCAGTCAAAGGAGAGTAACGAAGAAGTGTTTGTGGCGGCAGTTATTCCTGATCCAGGGCCCGGCGTTTAACTTAAAAATTTATGAAATAAAGCCTCGGTATTCTTTACAGACTTGTCTCCGTCCTTAGCGCTCCCCAAGGATGTGTTCAACTCAGTTATGTCCATATTGACAATATTTGTACTATTTAAATTGTCCAAAATTTGAATGGCTTTGTCTAATTTAAGGCCATTTTTTACCGGGGTTCCTGTAGACGGAACATACGCGGGATCCATGGAATCTACGTCAAACGAAACGTGAACTGGCGAATTTCCTACGAACTCCATTATTTTATTTACAGATGCTTCAAAATCGTTGTTTATTTCGTCTGGGGTTAAAAACTTAATATTTTTCTTATAAACCTCATCTACTTCAAATAGATCCCAGCATCGGCTTCCTATATAAAGCAGGTTCTTAAGGGGTAGTCTGTTTTTTATAAACGGAAATCGTTCGTCTTTGTCTATTCCTGTTACAAAACTTAATGGCATTCCGTGATAATGCTTCGAGTTTGAGCTTTTATAGGTATTTATATCCGCATGGGCATCAAAGTATACAACCTTTGCATCTGGGTGTTTATTTAATGTATCGGCGATTGTTGCAATGGCCATGGAATGGTCACCGCCGATGTTGATAATCTTTCCCTTCAATTTTGCATTGGCATTATATAGCTCATTTATGTTTTTATAAAGGTCTCCTGTATTTTTAACACGGGTAATCTTGTGCTTTTTATGATTTATGAACTTATTTAGCTGCATGGGTGCCTTTTCGGTACCGGTCTTTGTTTGCCCAAGATTGTGCGGAAATAGAATTATTTGTTTGTAATTGTATGGTTTTGGCCTCGTCTTAAATGTTTTCGCAGCCTTTTTGTTAAACGTATAGCTCCGTTTGGTATTCTTCTTTGGAGGATGGCAATCGGTTATGCCAAATAATGAAACTGGTTGCTTCTTGGTTTTGGAGACCATTATATAAATATAAACAGAATATAAAAAGTTTATAAAATTTGTATTACACATTGGACGCGCAGAACTATAATTTTTGTAATATGTTGTCGACAATTTAAGAATTGTATCCTTAACTCAATTAAATTGCGTCATTTACGTATTACTTACTTGAACGATATTATTTATCCACGAAACCCCTTTTTATATCCCCTGGGTACTATTTGTTGTTGACTTTTTGTACCGGTGCGTCAGGGTTTTATCCGTTTTCTATGGCCAAACTCTTGCTGATTCTTAGCAATTACAACATTATCATTCTGAGAATGATATTTATTATACTTATTCTGATTACATTGAGTCGGTATGTCGTCATCTTCAGCAAAGAAGTCAGCCAGACAAGCTCTACGAGAAAATGTTTGTGGGGTGGGCGTTTCAGACATTTATATGATTAATATGTGGGCCTATTTTTATATTTATTTTTATTATATACTAATCGTGGGTAATTTTGTATAAAATAATTAATAATTTTGAATAAAATTGATTACTTTTAAACAGACAATATATATCCATAGATACGTGAATACAACCCCATATTGATATGGCCTGTGATTATTATGTTGATCGGTGCCTGTTTATCGAGTATATCTCGGAGAGCGGTCGTTATTGTACACTGACAACTGACTTGTCGCGGCAGCCAAAGTACATTCGCACCAGAGGAGAGTACTCGTCATATCAGAGAAAATTAGAGCGGAAAATAGAGAAGCACACATATAGAGAAATAATTTATAAGAATAATGAGTGGGCAAGCAGCGAGTATATGACTAAATATACATATAGACTTCAGCGCGAATTTCCCTACATTCGCCAGCTGAAAAAAATGTATATGGAATTTGAAGCATTCCGAGCAGAGCATCATTAGAAATGCTTTTCAATAGCTTTAAAATAAAATTGAAATCGTAATACTATTTATTTTAAAGAGTACTCATAATATTAACCATCAGATTGGATTTAAAAATGACAGATGTTTCGCTTACTCCCCAAATTGGAGAGTATACACGCAACGATAGCGATTTCCCTACTTATATTGGGACTCACGATTATAGACCAAGCGATTATAGACGTGATACATTTTCATATGCCGGTAGTAGGACAGATGATTGTGAGAAAATGCGTAAAAATAATGAAGAGGTTGTGGTAAATATTTATCGTTACAAATTTACCGAGGATTTTATGCAAGAGTTGTTTACCTTTGCAAAGGTACATCAATACGACCATAGGAAAGATTTTAAGGAGGCCTGGGTCGCATGGATAGACACGAATGAAAACATTGTGAACGAGGAAGTGCGCAGATTGACACGATTGGGGTATGACGGTGATATTCTGGATAAAATGTTCAAAAGTGCTCGGTATTATTTCAGAAAAAAGAGCACTGAAAAAAAGGCACCAGAACCCAGGCGTGATTATGTATCAGTTCGCAAGGAGCTACTTGAGGCCATTGACGCGCATATCAATAAGAGCATTGGTGGTGCAAACTATAAACCATCGGACGGGTTTGATAACTTTTGTAATAGTAATTTAGAACTAATAAAGGACGAGATTGGCCATCTAACTAAGAGCGGCCTTACAGACTCAGAGGAAATAAAGAACAAGATCAAGAAAACGTATAAAAACCGGTATTTCTTAGTTATTCGTAAATAAAAATAATAAAGGGACCTCTATAAACTAAATAAATAATGATTACAAACATTGAAATAACAAATATAAATAAACATTTTTTTCCCACTTTTGCCGAAAAGAGAGATGAACGGATGGCGTGCAAGTATAACACCAACTTGACTAAGTACTGTTTTTATTCAAAAAATGAGGCTGATATAAGTGATAAAATCAAACAACTCCGATATTATTCAAACAAATTTTTCATTGCCGAGACATATGATTTTGTGAATATCGGTCAATTAAATGACCATGTTGTTGAAAAACTGCAGTTGTCAAACGACGTTAGATACCTAATTTTCAAGTATAAAAATGAGAATTTAGTTGACTTTGACGAGTTTTTGTTTAATATTGTGGATCCAAAGCGCTTTATTTTCAGTGCTATTACATCGTTTTCTTATATTTTGACGAGTTTACGCACATTAAATGAAAACGGAGTGTGTTTTTTCAACTTATCTCCACAAAATATCGCATTCAATCTGGATTGTGGAGAGAACCCGGTAATTCGTAATTTTCAGTCGAGTCTACAAATTTATCGGCTAAACGTAGAGTATATTACTAATATTATTAAAGCACGACACAATTACACTCATAAACCATTAGAGGTGCATGTCCTATTTTATCTAATTCAAAATAATCTCTCTACTATTTCTTACTCGTTTATTGAGGAGGTTTGCGAGGAGTTTGTAAAAAAGTTGTCGTTTTTGGTCCTTTTTTCTGAAAAATTTGGTGTCTCGTATAAGGATGCGTGTGTTGCTTCCCTGAAAAAATACATAAATAAGCCACAAACAGAGATAATTCTGGATATATTAGAACATAGCGATAAATGGGATGTATATAGTCTAAGTGTACTATATCTACATATCTTTGGAAATATTTCGCGTGTTTTCTCTCTACAACCCAGCTTTATAAGTAAAATTACAACAGAATTGTCCAAAAACACTCACCCGAATCCGGCGAAGCGCTCCAGCTTAGACGATTTGTTCGCAAACTATACCAGACTGTTAGGCGAGGAAAATGATTGGTCTTTTGCAAATAAATTGCCGCGCGAAAAAATGCCTCAATTGTTTGCTATTTTAGGAGAATAATACGATAACAGCATGATTATTGTATTATTACACAAGTTATGTTAGTATGGTCTACTTATTTGTTGGATCGGGTTCTGGATTGGGTTCGGGCACGTCTTTTACCACCTGCCAATGCGGCAGATCGTCCACTCTTTCTGGTTCTCTTACGACTGACGCTCATTGAGCCCATCTCGGCCTTGCGGCGACTTGCGTCTCTTAAGGCGTCTCTGAATTTATAGTTGCTATTCTTGGCCTTGCCCTCTTTGTACACCTTTTGTGTGAATAAATTCCACTGACTTACTGCTCTACCTCCCTTCATTATATATTACGTGAAGAAAAAAGCGCAGGCTAATTTTCTAAACCATTGAATAAGATGTTTATTTATTTGGGTGCGAACGATTCTTTATTTTTTTAACAAATATAAGTATAATGGAAGCAAGCTTTGATTTGGATGTCAATAATTATACAACAGATGACTTAATAAAGTTTTTTAAATTGGAACAAACCTATACACCGTCCGATTTAATGAAACGAGAGGAAGAGTTAGCTACTGAAATATTATCAATGAATAATGAGAGTTACAGTGCAAAACATAAGTTTGATATCATTAATTTTATAAAGTCCGCAAAGGAGGTACTGTTGCTTTTTTATAAAGATATTGAGTCCGATATTGAGATTAAAAAGCAGGCTGTTAAATTTTTGAACCGGGGACGAGATGTGCGAACCGGTAAAATTATTAATCCGCTTGCATCCCATCCTGCATTGGAGACGAATGATGTACCTCCAGAAGGAATTAACGGGTATGAGTATGACGTAAATACCTCTATATATGTCTTTAATACCGCAGGGCGAAATGAATTTTTTAATTCGGAACCGTCTAATTCAACATTTGATTTACCTATAAAATGGAAAAATGTAATTTCTATTTCTCTAACATCCGCGAATATACCCAATGTCATGTACGCATTTAATGATGAGGCCAGAACGAATCAAATATATATAGAAGAGGATTATACTGGTAAATCAGGCATAGTAACATTGCCTGTGGGAAATTATTCTCCCTATACTCTACCATCTGTTGTAATCCCAGTGTTAGGCCCTTTATCTGAGGCCAGCTTTCCAGATGAATTGACAAAGGAAATTAATGAACAAATATTAGGTATATTTGATCCTGCCCTATACCGGTTTAAGGTAGAGATTAGTTTATCAACTCGCAGAACAACTATTAGTAACAATACATATACATTCAGAATGAATACAATCAAAAAGGACCCTTTAAATAACAAATGCACAGAGTTACCATCAAAGGTTGTCTACGCTAATACTATTTATACTGAGTACGGAGAGCCCCCACCAGATAAAACCGAACTTCCCTTTGTGGTATATGTGCAGACAATGGGATATCTAATGGGGTTCCGAGAGGTTTATTATAAGGACCTAAAGTCTTACACATCCGAGTCCGTCTTCACAAACACATACTCTAACTATCTTTTCTTCCAATTAGAGGATTATACTGGATCGCAGCCGGCCAGTAGTACATATGGCATTCTGGGAGGCAGTCTGTTAAACAAGGATATATTAGGAATAATACCGATAAGCAGCAATCTGTTTAGTACAACCTTTGACAACAATTCTAATTTTATATACAAAAAGAGAGAATATTACGGCCCTGTGGACATATCCAGAATAACCATAAAACTATTGAACCAGAAGGGGAATCTGGTTGATCTCCACAAGACTGATTTCAATTTTAGTCTTCAAGTACGGTCTATTTATAACCTAACGAATCATGGGCGAAGTCTTCGTACGCCAGGATTTCTTTAGATTTACAAATAATATGCTGACATGTAATTACCTATTTTGCATCGGTATTAAACTCAATAACCATAATGTTGCCAATATTTGCCTCATAATCTATGTTATTTGATTTTATAAACGCTGAAAAATACGGCATTCTTTGTTGTTTTTCATGTGTACCTACATGCCTCAAGAATTGTCCAGCTTCTTCGCGAAACATCCAGCTATCAACGATACCAATGTCATATATGGAATCCTTGTAGGTGCACCACAAAGCACCCTGCTCAAACCTACACGGATTTCGCTTTTCCTTAAAATCAAAATTATACCAGCTATTTATCATCTGCCGCATATTTTCGCATACTTTGCATACATAAAATCCAGAACACGGCTTATCGTTCCCCCACGGTTTATTGTTAAGAAAAATAATATCCTTTTTGGTATGAGGCATAATAAAGTCTTCTAAAGACCGATTAAAATCTTTAAAAATACAATCACTGTCTATATATACCACATAGTCGTAGTCAAGTTTTAATGCTAAAGATGTGCTTAGCAATTTTGACCAGGCAGAGTGTCTTAACTTATTCGTATTCGGGTCTATACAATTTTCAAGTTTAATAGTGTCCTTATCATTCAAATAGGGTCTGTAATATATGAAGTCGTAATTGTATTTTTTACAATATTCATAATTAATCGCCGCGGCAAGTGAATTATATTCCGCAGAACGTATATTTTTCTCGAGTTTTCTGTTATCAGACATAAAGACAAGAATGTGCATTTATATAATAGTAGGTAGTTAATAATTTATGTTTCTATAACGAATTATTATGTATAAATATACAAACGCGTTAAAAATAAAATTGAAATAAATTTAAAGAAATTTATAAATTAATAATAGTTAATAGAATCATGGTCAAGAACGTTTCAGGTGGAAGTAAGTCAAAGGGGTTTGCGCGAAAGGATTCTATCAAGAAAGAGGGCGGTCTGAGAACATCTGGAGACCCGGCAGAGGTATATGCGCAGGTATTAAAGATCCTTGGCGGAGCTGAGTGTCACGTCTCTACATTGGACGACAAGACATTGCAATGCCATATTAGAGGTAAATTTCGCGGAAGAGGTAAGCGAGACAATTTTCTCGCACCAGGGACGTGGGTTCTTGTCGGGTTGCACGAATGGCAAAAGGAACCCGCACCAGGTAAGTTTGCGACTTGCGATCTCCTTGAGGTTTACAGTGAGGGCGATAAGTCTAAATTGCGAAATAACGTGACGAGCGTCAATTGGAACCGGTTTGTTATGAATGATAGTAAAACGATTGGTATGTCAGAAAGTGCAGATACGGAGGGTGTCTCCTTTATTGATGCGAAAACACAGGAATTCTTGGAAGTACTGGACACTCATATGGCGCAGGTACAAGCTGGAAAAACAAATATTATTACAACGCAGGATGGAGAAACAGTTGATGTTGACGATATTTAAAAATATTTTGGTGGGGGTGTAATTTGTATTATTAGAAATTTTCTATTTTTTATTTTGCGGTTGTTCATAAAATTCTATTTGAGTTAGAATTTTATGAGATATTTCTCAGAAACCGAGCCTATTTACGTGTGCGGCGGCGAGTTGATTTGCGCGAGCTATTTTTGCGGCGCATTTGAGTTTTTACTCTTCTCGCTGTTCTGGATTTTCTCATTTTTCTTGACGCTCCACCCGTTTTCTGCGTTGAGTATCTATCGTGCCAGTCATCGCCGTATCGTGGCACGTATGATGACTTTGGTAACGATTCCACTTGCACGTTTTTTGGGGCGTATTGGACCTTTTGCTGCGTTGGCGGCCTTGGTGGCAGGCCGGATGGTACAATTCTGTGTGTTGGCTTTGGTGGCAACTCCGATATAATCAGATCCATCGTGGGATGCCCACTTTCTGGATTCCCACTTTCGTCATCATCATTAATTATACTATCAAGGGGATTTCGCATTTGAAATGTCTTCCCCAGGCCGGTAACACCACTTATAGCCTGCCATGCAGCCGTTTTCCCCTTAGTAGCCACCTGTGAAGTAGGTATGGACTTAGGCATGGGTTTGTCAATTATCTTGTCTGACGGTCCATCAAATAGGCTCATATCTGGTTGAAAGCCCATAGATTCATGCCAAGCAGGCAAACTTCTCTTGCGACTCATTATATTATAATACAATGAAAATACCGCCGGAAAGGGGGTAATGCTGCCTCCTATATGTTTATATATATTTTCATGTTTTGTAAGAATACTAATCGTGCGTATTGCTGTAAGGAGGCAATTAATATTAAGGAAACTCCTCTAAATGCTTATTATAAATATATGTTTAATAGATTTAAATATATCAACGATATTAATACATAACTGTTTCTATTAATAAATCAGAATGGCAAACATATTTAAGCAAAATACGCGGTTTGAGGCCCTAAACGAGTCCAATAATAATGGTAATAATAGACGAGACAATGGGTTTTCTGAGCGGAGACCGCGCGATGAAGGGCGCAGCGAGTCGCGCAGACAAAATAGTAGTGCTCAATCATTTAAGACCCAGGCCGATGTAGCGGCAAAAGAACAGGCCGCAAAATTAGAGCTATCTGAGGATAACTTTCCAGCCCTTGCAACTGTAGCACCGTCAACCGCAGCTCAGCTGAATTATGGCAGTTTTTCGCAGCGTGTTAAAACAGTAATTAAGATTGAAGCCTCCGAATTGCCCACAGTTGACCCAGACTTCCTCAATCTTAAACCAGGTTGGTTACTACTTAAGCACGACCGTAAAACTCACACAACTATATGGAAAAGTAAGGAGATATTTAATACAGAGCCCATAGAAAAAACAGCAGACGAGCTGGCATGGGATGCATTGGACGAACTCGTAGCTTTACATGAAAAGCGAACTAATGATTACATTGATACCTGGGGCTACGAAGAATGGGAGAGGACGTTTAGGTTCCCCAACTACGATTACGAGTATTTTGACAAGCTGGACGAGTTATATGAAGAGGAGTTGGAAAAGGAACGTATCAAGCAACAAGAGGCATTGGATCTCGTTGCAGCAGACGCCGACGATTATGATTACTGGGAGTGGTAATTAGTTAAAAAATATAATGTATTATATGTGCTTTTAATAATATATTATGGATACCGAATACAGTGAATTAAATGATGATTGGATTACAAATTTTGAACGCAATGATAAATTATATCAAGATTTCTACAAGGATGATATTTACTATGTAAATTTGAAATATGTCTATGTCAACCGGGATAATGAAATTGACAAAATTAATACGGAGACCTTTTTAATGGGCAAACCCAACCTTATTTCCAGAGAAGAAATCCTCCAAATACTTAAACGGGCCTCAATAGACACTGATAGACGGTATTCATTGTTGTCTATATTAAGATACAATATTACACTGGATGCAGGTGATGTAAGGCATTTTTTATCATCTGACTCTGCACCAGATTCCTTTTTAACAGTTATTAAAACGGTTGACGCTGTTTCCTTTGAAAAAACAATCCACATGATGCAAGATTTAAACGACCTTGTTCTTATATTTTATGAAAGGTCCCAAGAACTAAAGCAAAGCACCCCAGATAACACAACTAAACGGGTTTACCTTCATCCACATGCTAACAAAAAAACAATTAAAAAGAGATATAAAGACTAAACGGCAACTTAAAGTACCCTCACCATGGCAGCACTTGTCGGCGCACTTGATAACCTTACGCCCACCCAAATCGGAGAAAATTGTCATTTAGAATACAGATGGTCAAATAAAATACAAGAAAAAATACTACAGTTTAGTTTTCAGCTAACCAGAACAGACGATTTATCGATTAAACGGTTACAAACAATTTTGAATGTTCTACTTGATTCACTAACTCATACCATTTCTATCGGATCGCTTCCAGAGAGGGAGATAGCAAAGGGGTATCTTTCTATTTTGTACAGAATGATTGGTCAAACTCGTGATATAATTGACGGAAAGGGTGAATATACATTGACCTATATGATGATTTTCGTATGGTATCAGTTCTACCCAGAATTGGCAATTTTTGCATTACAGTGTTTGGTCAAGCATGGCGACACGAATGAGCATCCATATGGGTCGTGGAAGGATATGAAATATTTTTGCGACTTTTGCGTGGACCAGGAGGTTGAAATTAGTCATCCTCTGATTCAGGCTGCTATTAGATTGACAAATGACCAATTGCGAGCAGATTGCGCGGCAGACGCAAACGGTGTTTCGTTGGTCGCAAAGTGGGTGCCAAGAGAGGGGTCGTCATTTGGCTGGTTATATCACTCGCTGGCGACAGACTATTTTAGTGGGTATGTTGCAACTGCCAAGAACGACGACAGTTTGGAAAAGGCCGTTCTCAAGGCAAAGACTGAGTATCGTAAAATATTGTCTAAGCTGAACAGAAAAATTGATACTCTTCAGATTAAGCAGTGTGGCGGCAACTGGTCAGACATTCAATTTGACAGAGTTACTTCTATTTCCCTCGCAAAACAAAAGAAGGCATTTTTGAATGTTAAAAGGAATGGCGAAGTCCGTTGCCCTGACAATTCTGACCGTGTCACATGCGCAGAAAACTTTGCTGCACATGTTCAGGCAAGCATTGCCTGTGGAAAGGAAATTAAAGGCAAGCGAGTATGTATGGCTGATTTTACTAAACAGGCATTGGCGCTTTGCACAACTCGTAATCAGGTAGAGATTGACTTGTTGAACTCCCAATGGCGCGATAGTTGTTCATCGACCGGTGATCTCGGGAAAATGATCGCAATGGTGGATGTATCGGGATCAATGTCTGGTGATCCGCTATATGCAGCGGTTGCGCTTGGAATTCGCATAGCCGAGACATCCGCCATTGGTAAGCGAGTTATGACATTTAGTGCCAATCCTACCTGGGTGAATCTTGACGGACATGACGATTTTTTCTCGCAAGTTGAAACCATCTCAAGGGCCGATTGGGGGATGAACACGAACTTTCATGCAGCCCTTAACACAATTTTAGATGCAATTATTCAGAGTCAAATGCCGCCGGAGGATGTCCAGGATATGGTTCTGGTTGTTCTTTCAGATATGCAGATGGATGCTGGCGATAAATGTGACAAGCAAGTATTGTATGATACCATGAAGGCGAAATATGAAGCAGCCGGAATCCGGGTTCACGGTAAGCCATATAAGCCGCCACATATATTATTTTGGAACCTGAGGAGCACGTCTGGGTTTCCGACTCTGTCAACACAGACAAACTGCTCGATGATGTCGGGGTTTAGTCCATCCTTGCTCAACATATTCTGTGAACAGGGGATAACTGCATTGCAAGCATGCACTCCGTGGTCTGTACTTGAAAAGAGTATTGAAAATAAGCGGTATAATATTATGGGGTCTAAGTTTTCGCAAATAATTGAGGTTTAGTGAGTTAAATGTTATCTGGGCTCAATATAAATGATGTTACGTGTTAAATATAATTTGCCAACCATAAGGGGGAGGGTTATAGATGAACAAACAAACGCTGCACTATACCATAAAAGAAGACAGCTTAAATTCATCCCAAAACAAATATATGACAGCATAATTCCGTTACACGTATACACTTGTTGGCATACACGAGATTTACCACCCTTAATGCATGCCAATTTTGAAAAACTTATTGCTGAAAACCCAGAAATGAAATTCCATCTATATGACGAAGACGAATGTAGAGACTTTATTAAGCGGTATTTTAAACCAGACGTGCTGTCGGCATATGATTCATTAGTCCCGTGTTCATACAAATCAGACTTGTGGCGATATTGCGTGTTATTTATAAATGGCGGTATTTATATGGATATAAAGTTTAAGTGTATTAACAACTTTAAATTAGTATCTCTCACCGAAAGGGAGCATTTTGTTAGAGACCGCAACCCGCCAGGCGGGACATTAACCGGACTGATTGTAAGTAAACCTTATAACAAGATTTTGTTTTCATGCATCAGACAAATTGTAAGCCACGTTAAAAATCGATTTTATGGAAGAGACGCCTTATGTCCAACCGGCCCGGGTCTACTTGGGGTGTTTTTTTCAGAAATTCAAAAAAGGCAAATGGAAATGTATTTTGCGGATGCTACCATAAATGGAGAGCAAAAGTTATATATTGGATGTAACGACGGGACTACTGATAGAGTCATCCTACAAATGTATGATGAATATAGGGCGGAACAGGCATTATACCAAAAGAAGGCGTATTATGCTGACTTGTGGCACAAGAGAAATATATATAAATAATTGCTTTGTGTAAATAGTGTTTATGAAAATAAAACTTGAGGGCTTATCATAATTCTTGCTCCTGAATTTTGTCTTGCCATTTGATGAAATGCGCGATGTTCGCAGTCTTCATATTGTCCTTTAACATGCCCATAGTCTTTGTAGACAATTCCAGATCTTTGCGCCCAAGCGTGAGATTGTATATATTCCTTTGGAAATAAATCCAATCTTACTTTACCATCATAATAAGTATCTAAAAACTTACTTGTTCTATAGATTGATAACCCATTAAACGATGAAATGCACTGTAGAAGGCGTCCTGGTTGTAGAACGGATAGTTTCTTCATAATGTAATTCTGGATTATGGTGTAATATTGGTCGTTGTTTTCAAAATGATTATAACTAAAACAGAAAGGCCAAATAGATACCCCCCAGATATCATAATATGCGGGGCTGGTGTTGAAGGATAGTCCATCCCAGTCTTCTCTCTTTAGGCTCTGTTCAAGAGGTTCTATGTTGACCTCTTTACAGTTCACATCGTCAAAGTCCATCATTATAAAATACGGGAACTCATCCTTATTTTCCTGTACATATTTTAAGCAATGATTGCGCGCTGCAGCTATGTTATGCGTTCTAAATTGAGACGCGGGTCTTTTATTCACATAAAACAGGAGTCTCGGGTTTTTCCTCTGATATGCCTTTAAAATTTCAAGGGTATTGTCTGTAGAGGCGTCATAATAAATAACTATTTTGTAGTCGTCAAAGATAGAGCCGATTCTCTCAATATTTGCAAGTACCTTAGGTAAATAGGGGGCACAATTCTTAACGGGGCCGCAAATGCAACACTTCATATTATTATATAATATATTTTAAAATTGAAACATCGAACACGGTTATTATCAAATGCATGTCAAAATGTTTTCAATTGTCACGAGCCGGTTTAATAATGAAACACGCGATGCGAATTATGCGTATAGAAAAAAACATAAGTTTGCGTGTATGTACTGTTGTCCGATGGAGCCCTCCCCCAAAATCCTATATGACACACCTATGTTTGTTATTGAAATGAACAATTCCACTAACAAAATTGAAGGCATCGGCCTGATCAAAAACAAGCCCGAAACAAAGAGGTATTACAAGGTTCACCAAGATGGCAATACAAATAGATATATTTATATAGGGAATTATCACATGGACCGTGATATGATTGAAGAATACAATTCACCACTTGTTTACGCGCTGGAGGTGATATTATTTACAGGTTATATGCATTCAAAACGAGGGGCCGGACTAACGCGTATCCCGCAAACAGCGTTGACACGCGATGTGTGCGAAGGAATCAATATAAAGAAGGAAATACGACAGCTATTTCTGCATCATTTTATAGAGAAACTTAGAACAAATGATGATGCCGCAATTATTAATACGGAAAATATTGCTTAAAAAATGGCACTGAAAAAAGAGAACTAAATATTACTTTATTTTTTATTAAAAACAATATCTATAATAATCATATGACAGATATTGATACAAATGTCGGTAATTACACATTATCTGAATTACTTACTATAGTTGGTATTGAAAATGACGATATTAATGAGGAGGCGATAATGGCCAGGACCGATAAATTAATCAATCAGTTTAAGGTAAAGAACCCACGCCTGTCTGTTTTTTTTAAAGGGGTCCAGAGTCAGCTTTTACAATATGAGCAAGGATTAAATGCCGCGTCGGACGATGACGAAGATTATGATGATGAGAAAATTCATGTTGAGTCAAGAGGAGCCTCGGTTGAAGGGTTTGGGAATATGTCTAATGAGGCGATATATTCAAAAGGCGATAAACAAATAACTGATTGGTATGAAAATGAAAATCTTACTCAGTCCGACCAAAATCAGACAAACAAGATTACTCAACGACAACAAAAGGTGGGGGTGTTTGGGAACCAACATGCCCCTATGAAGCGCGAACAGATTGCTACAACCGACACATTTGCGCTGCCCGTAAAACAGGACTCGTTAAACCCCAATTTAAAAAACACCATCAACCGATTTGTGAATATTGATAGTCAGTTTAGACAATATAGCAATGGTGCGGATTCTACTGCAACCGACTATACGTTAGATTTGTCGGACACACTCAAGAACACATTGAAGTTGAGTCTGTATTCTTATCAAATCCCGTTTAGTTGGTACACGATTGATACCGCCTATGGCAATACGTGTTTATGGATATTAGATGAGAGTGGCAATGCGATCCCAGTGTCGGTCCCTCCAGGTAATTATACCCAAATAGAGTTTAAAGACCAATTAAATAAATCCTTTTCAGATGCAGGGTTTACGTTCCAGGCAACAATTCCTGTTAATACCCCAGTTAGTTATAACGCGAATAGCGGTATTATTACGTTAAACCTATATGATGGTTCGTACAATCTTACCCCGTCATTTCATATCACTGCGGCCACGCGAATTCTGTTTTATGATTTTACCGGGGCACTACAGTGTGGTTCATCGTGCAGAAGCAACACTAACCATTTTTTTAATAACACTCTCGGTTGGCTTATGGGATATAGATTACCCTATATTAATGTTGATCCGAGCGGGAACAAGGCTTCTGCCATTTTAGACCTAAATGGAGTTAAATATTTAATACTCGTACTGGATGATTATAACCAAAATCATGTAAATAATAGTCTTGTATCTATTTCACAGTATTCGAATATTCTGAAAATACCGTCCTATTACTCGCCCGATTTGCCGTCTACATGTGTTCGACCGACACCACAACAAAGCGGTAATTTAACGGAGCTTGTTGCCGAGGAGGGGTTCCTTTCTGTAGTAGAGTCGCAGCCGCCGAATGGACTTTTAATTGCGGGAAAATATGAGAATGACTATACACCCACGCAGGTTGTTCTGCCAAGTGCGCCGCGCACGCTCACCCAGGCACAACTTTACACGATAAACGAAATAAACAAACAGAATAACAACCTCACGAAATACCTCGCTACTGCGCCGACAACCTCGGATATTTTGGCCATTATACCCATAAAAACCTCAAGCGGCGTGCCAACAGGCTCTTTATTGGTTGAATATAGTGGCTCGCTACAGGACAGTTCGCGGATATATTTTGGGCCAGTTAATATAGACAGAATGGCTGTAAAATTGCTGGATGACAAGGGAAACGTATTGAATTTAAATGGCAGCGACTGGTGTTTTACCCTTGTTTGCGAGTGTTTGTATCAATATTAAAATATCCCCATATGTTATGGACGTATTAACGGACCTATTCCACGAGGTCGAAACATTCGGCCCTGTAATATTAGGGGTTTTGCCCATATATCTTTTGTGGAATAAGAAAAACCTGTTCTTTTACTATATTATTGGGTTCCTTATAAGTGCTCTTGTAAATTTAGTGTTGAAGGGCTTGCTACAAATGCCAAGGCCAACTGAGGACGCAAGTCGGTTTAATTTGGCGCTTACTCACGGGCGGCGGTTTATATTTAAAAGCGGGTTACCGTTTGATATATTCGGAATGCCTTCGGGGCACGCCCAAATGGTATTTTATTCGACCACATTTGTATATTTATCACTAAGAAACCCGAATATATTGTATTTCTATTTGTTCATATCACTACTGACAATCTCCCAGCGCGTCGCATTTAATTATCACACACCATTACAGGTTATCGTAGGTGCATTGGTGGGAGTAGGAATGGGCTATTTAATTTACTACATTGCCAAAAATAAAATAGTTGGTCGTATTACAGAAAAACTGGACGATTTTGCGTCTGTCTAGGAGTTACGCCACATTATTAAATGACGCGTATATTAATGTGTTTTGAATTACAAATATTAAGTGATACTTGTAATTTAAACGTGGTATAATTTTTTCGCCGTTTAGTTTATATGCGATTTCATAAATTTTTGGAAAAACTCATCGTTTTGTGTTTATTTATCGCAACATTAGGCACGACGTATATCTTTGTTGCGACTATGATATTAGGCGACACATCTTATTCGGGATTTTATAGCAGCTGGCAAATGCCGATGCTCTTTGCCTTATTCATAGACGCCGCGTACTATAAACACATTAATCGTCTGAATGGGTTGTAGTTTTTACGGAGTTGTGCTTTCATCGCATGCAACCCGATGTCCCAAATAATATAAATGGTCCTCCGTGCTCGTATGAACCAGACTGTATTGGTCTGTGCATTTTGGATCTTCGCAGTTCGTCCCGCTACACAGCGTTAATTTACCACCTGCGTCCTCAAATACCTCTCTACAACTATGATAGTATCCCAAACCGTCTATTGGCGGCACGTGTGGAACCAAATCCTTATTGTGAGTGGTTCTATAATACTCGCTTAAAATTGTGTTGACGAATGCTGCGTATTTTTTATCGCCGACACGTGGCTGCCCATAGTCGTATAATTTGACATGTATGCCATGTCTTTCCAGCTCCATTGCAATTAACTGTGCACACGAGGCCCCATATGAATGACCTGTAACCACCACCGAATATGTTGGGTAGTTTTTCTGTAGATTCCTTACCACATCGACGGTTTTATTGCTTACACCCAATGCAGAGCGGTAAAACCCATAATGGACCTTACATGCGCACTCGGGATATGTTTTATACGGGACCTGTTTTACCTCAAAATCATCCAACCAATTCATCGTCGACGACGAACCGCGCAGAACAACATAAATAGATTTTGTGCTGGCCAATGTTCCTATATAACCCTGTAGGTCAGTTTTTTCATCATATAGGGTGTCCTTATAAACAAACCCCTGTGCGGGACCAGAGGGCTTCATGGTTTTGTAGTGTTCCTTACCACAATATGCTGCGCCACTTAACCAAACACATGTATTTAGATGATTCATATCAATTGCCATAACAAAACTTGCGAACGATGCAAGCAAAATCCAATTAATATACCCCATTTATACTATACGCGAAAAAAATAGTATACTATATAAATGGCTTATATACAAGTTCCTGGACCAGATGTTCAACCCAATACAACAGTACTTAATAGATGTAGACGATATAAGCAGGCATATCCGGGATTTGCACCGATCATTTATACACTCAATCCAGATAATGTGCAGCAAGGGGCGTATTCAGTAGTTTATATTAATGGCCTTAATTTTCTCCCACCGTGTTATGGAACCACTTATGTGAATTGCGGGGGCTTTACAAAAATACCAATTACCTTCTACAGCTCATTTAACATTTCTTTTGTTGTTCCTGTAAATATTGCCGCAGGCAATTATGCAGTTACTGTTGTAAATATATACAACAACAATTTTAGTCCGGCTGTTAACAGTTCATATCCAGGGAACCCGAATTATTCCAATTCTCTCGTGCTTACAGTTTCTCCATGATACATGTAGCTTATTTTTCACGATAATATATCAGCATCTGATAACTCTTCATAAAATTCCACTGTAGCGGAGTGCCATCAGGGTTTTTGGTCCCCTCAAATTGCCAGCTTATATCACGGTTCAGATTACGTTTCCATTCTAAGGGAACCAATCGATGAAAACTTGCACCGTCGTATCCCATTTCACGTCCCTCGCATGTAGCCGTTGTGCAGAAATGCTGTGCGTTCGTATCTCTTATTACCGCGCTATCTATCTTGTACTTGGCATTATTCACCATAAACGACCTCGGTTTTTTTTTAAAATCGGCGATAGACTCCTCAAAAATCTCAAACACAATTATATGAGGTATGTGGGTCATTTTTGACACCAATTCGGAGACCTGTTCTTTCCATTTACCATTTGCATCTCTAATCGGCAGTACTTGAATAGAACGGTTATTTAAGTAGTTGATTATGCCCATATAATACAGTAGCGGATTACTTGCCTTGTTTACGTCAACAATGTAAGTATCCATTTGTTTATATGAATCAGGGATGGCCTCGTATAATAAATGTATAATGCTGTTGGTGTCCATGTTGTATGCAAAATCGTTTCCGGTGAGGCATGCATCTACTCCGAAATTTAGCAGTGCAAATGCATTGCGAAGTCTGTCAGGAATAAACGACCCGTCTTGTTGCTTTCCTTCAATCATGAGCTGTCTTAAAAAATGGAAAAACTTGCGGCCCTTATCGCTAACAAAAAATGAGACAAACATTGCATTAAACCAGCAATTTGACTGGGATTGAATCGGTGTGATGATTTTAGTGGGGTCAATATGCTTATCCGCAGCCAGGTTTTTCAGCAAGAACTTCTGCGCCTCCTTTGCATGATAAGGGAAACACTGTTTGCCGTGCAATTTATCGGCGATTCCAATCTGTAAGGGTTCAGTCAGCTTAAACGCTTCCTCCATATTGCAATCTAATAACTCCTTGCGCGGTGCCGACAGCATTGTCACTAATTCCTTATTGACTGTTGGTGAATACGACCCATGCGAGAGGCGTCGGGCAATTTCGTTGCTTACTTTACGCACCCTTGTGGGGGTCTTATTTTGTACTATTATCTCTCTATTATGATCAGTCTGTTTATTATGACGCCGTCTGGTTATTGAATGTTGATGTCTGTGTTTTCTTGTTCGATGATGTCTGTGGGTAGAGTTATGCTTCATATAAATAAATAATATTATTATTAAAAATATTTATTTATAT
>Ga0129333_10001536_pt1 | contig 20970 bp, 24 predicted proteins | sample CPB6_08_DNA_FD_94474 | JGI IMG/M metagenome (GOLD analysis project Ga0129333, IMG submission 94474) | Freshwater to marine salinity gradient microbial communities from Chesapeake Bay, USA - CPBay_Sum_0.6_0.8_DNA | ecosystem: Environmental > Aquatic > Marine > Coastal | place: USA: Chesapeake... | reverse complement strand
TCTGAAATGGGAATTCCAAAAGGAGAAGTTGTTGAATTGGCAAATAAAGTTATTGAAGGTAAATACCCAGAGAGACAAGCTTATAACTCAAAGGGTATATTGGTTACATTTCCAAACCCAGAATATAAACAACGTGCAATAAAACGTGGAACCCATTTTGAAGAGGATCCTACAAAAGGACAAACCAACTTGGATTTTAACGCTCCCACACAGCCAGTACAAGAACCAATATCACCTAATGAAAAACCTATCGAAATTGAGCCAGGTGCTCAAGAACCTAATCAACAAATTGTTCAACAAAACATCGGTACAACAGATCAAACAACCAGTCAACCCACCAATCAAGGCCAATCAGGAGTTGACACCACCGACATTGAAACCAGAAGTTCCGATCAAAAAGAAAAAGATGCTGAAGAAGTCGAAAAAATCCTAACGACTGAATTTACGTTGGAAGAGGCTGTAAATAATAACTGGATCAAAAATAAAAGTCGTTGGTATAATGCCGATGGACTATTAGTTGGTTACGAATGGTATAATATAAATAGCCAAAAAACCATGATATTGTCCATAAGATGAAAGATACACAATTACTCTGTACGTTTTCTATACCAACTGAATATAAGTTGTTACTGGAACAGATCAAATTTTTTTATAAATTATCAAACAATAAGATTTTTGTTTTTAATAATGAAAAAAACAATAATGAGTTATATTTGACTTATAATATTTTTTACACAGAGTCAGGTTTAAAAAAACTACCTAATACTATTTCTATACATCGTAAAAAACAAACCAATACTTTGTATACTTTAAATGCCATGAATAAGTTGATTACCGAAGAAAATAATGGCGTTTTCGACAAGTCATATCAGTTGAATTGGGAGTATTATAAAAACTCGTTAATTATAACAAATGATGTTTCGGTCAAAATAATTTCCTTGAAGATTTTTGACGTAATAAGTTGACTTTTTCCCGTGCGTATACTATAGTTATAACAGAATTAGTTACACTGTTTGATTTCGAGTGAAATCGAATGATATACTAATTACTACTTAACAATTAATAAATAAATAATTATGGCAATCGACTTGTCTAAAATCAAGAGCCGTTTGAACTCCCTTTCAAACACAAATAATAAGACTCAAATTATTTGGAAGCCAAAGCCCGGTAAGCAAACTATCCGTATCGTACCTTATCGGTATCAGCCAGATACCCCGTTTATTGAACTCAAGTTTCATTACGGCATTAATAACAAGACATATCTGAGTCCAGATTCGTTCAACCGTCCAGATCCAATCGTCGAGTTTAGCAATAGACTCAAGAAGACTGGTTCCAAGGAAGATTGGCAGACCGGACGTAAGATGGAACCTAAGATGCGTACTTTCGCTCCTGTTATTGTTCGTGGCGAGGAACATGAGGGTGTAAAGTTCTGGGGTTTCGGTAAGCAGGTTTATCAGGAAATTCTATCGGTTATGGCCGATCCAGATTATGGAGATATTAGTGATCTATCATCCGGTCGTGATATCGTCGTTGAGTTTCGTACCGCTGATGATAGCGGTAAGAGTTACCCAGAAACTTCAATTCGTGTAAAGCCTAATTCTACACCTGCAGTTGATCCGAAGGATACTAAGATGATTGAGGCTATCAAGAGTCAGCCAGACATTCTTGACTTGTTCCCAGAACCCAAGTACGACGAACTCAAGGAGGTTATGAACGCATGGCTAAATCCTGAGGAGGCTCAGTCTGAAACTGTCACCAATGCAGTTGTTGATGAAGAGGATACTCAGCCAATTGCTGGAACAGCTATTGCTCAGACAGACGAGGCAAATGTACTTACTAGTAAGTCACCATCTCCTAGTAAGACCCCAAGTGCCAGTAAGTCTCCAAGTGCTAGTTCGGCAAAGTCAAACACCGAAGACCTAACAAAGGCGTTTGATAATTTGTTCAATAGTTAACAAACAATAATAGAAGAGGTGACGGAAAAACTGTCACCTCTTTTTTTTAGTTTTCAAAAAAGTTATGATAGAAGATACATCAAAAAAGAAAAAGAAATCAAATCATGTGACACATGAAGTTGAATCACAACGAGATGAACTAGTTGAGTCTCTCGCTGATGTTCTAAACAAAGCCAATAAAGACGCAGGCAAGTGTGCGTTTTTCTTGGATCAAAAGGAAGATCCATCTACAATCACAGATTGGATCAGTACAGGTTGCGACATCTTGGATCTCGCAATTTCAAATCGTCCACATGCTGGTATTCCAGTTGGACGTATAACCGAAGTTACCGGACTTGAAGCCTCAGGCAAGAGTTTGTTGGCAGCACATTTGCTTGCGGAAACTCAAAAGAAAGGTGGACTTGCTGTATTTATTGATACGGAACAATCTGTTTCACAAGACTTTTTGGCCGCAATCGGAGTTGACGTACCAAAGATGTTGTATGTTGACGCTCACACAGTAGAAGACATTTTCGAGAAGATTGAAACATTGATCGCTCATGTTCGTAAGTCAAATCGGGATCGTCTTGTTACAATCGTTGTTGATAGTGTTGCAGCAGCATCAACCAAGGGAGAATTGGAAGCGGACCATGGTAAGGATGGTTTTGCGACTGGTAAGGCAATTATCATCTCCAAGGCGATGCGCAAGATTAATGATATGATTGGTAGACAACGTATTGCGTTGATTTTTACTAATCAGTTACGTGTAAATCTTCAAGCCGCAATGTTTGGTGACAAGTACACTACCAGTGGTGGTAAGGCTATTCAGTATCATGCTAGTGTTCGTCTTCGTCTGAAGGGTATGGGAGCACTGAAGGTTACGCAGAATGGCGAACCCGCGCATATTGGTGTCAAGACACGGGCAGTTGTTGTCAAGAATCGAATGGGTCCACCTATGAGATTTGCTGACTTTAATATTTACTTTGATAGCGGCATTGATAATTATGGTAACTGGATTGAGGTGTTGAAGAAACACTCAATTATTACAGGAGCTAAATCACCATATACTTATACTAAGAACAATGGTGAAATTGTTAAGATCGATGTAAAGACGTTTGCTAAAGACGTAAAGATTGATAACGAACTTCGTGAGGAGTTATATCAAAAGATTGCCGATGTTACAATTATGAAGTACAAGTCACCTGACAGTGAAATTCGTGAGGATGTGGAAGTTGATTCTTCCGAGGATGCAGAAGAAGTTGGTGGAGAAGCTGAAGAATAATATATGAGTTTTAATCAAGACGAAAAAAAGAGACTATTCTCTATCTTTGAGAATATTTCACAAGAAGATAAGAATAAAGTATCTAATCGAAATCAAAATTCCGATATTCTCTTGATTGATGCGCTCAATACATTTATTCGCGCGTATTCGGTAATGCCATCCATGAATGAAGACGGTCTTCACACGGGTGGCATTGCCGGATTTCTTAAAAGTATGGGATATGCAATTAAATTGCTTAACCCTACTCGATGTGTTGTTATATTTGATGGTAATGGTGGAAGCATGAAACGTCGTAAGATTTATCCACAATACAAAGATAAACGACACACAAAAATTCGTCTTAACAGAGCATATTCAGAATTGTCTACATCTGATGTAGAAGAAAAGAATATGAAATCTCAACTGTTGAGGTCAGTTCATTATTTAGATTGTTTGCCAGTTTCAACTATGGCAATTGACCACATTGAAGCAGACGATACTATTGCTTATATTGCACAACAATACTGTAAGGACAGTAATGTTACTATAATGAGTGCTGACAAAGATTTTCTACAATTAGCTAGTGAAAAGGTCAAGATTTGGAGTCCTACTAAAAAGAAACTATATGGATGCGCTGAGATTCTAAATGAATACGGTGTTAGTTGTCAAAATTACATTTGGTATAGAGTTTTGGAAGGAGATGTATCCGACAATATTGACGGTTTACAGGGCGCTGGACTAAAAATGATTATCAAGTGTTTTCCTTTTTTTGCCGAGAATCGGCATGTACAACTGGACGAGATTTATAACTACTGTGAAAACAATCAAAGCAAGTATAAATTGTATCGTACTATACTTGAAAACAAAAATATTGTAGAACGTAACTATACGTTGATGCAGTTGAAAGATACGGAGATTCAAAGTTTTTCACAACTCCGTATTAATGAAATACTAGATGAGCCAACGAAGAAGCTAGACCGAGTTGGATTTTCTAAACTAGTCACCGAAGATAAAATGTGGAGTAATATTCCTAATTACCAAATATGGCTCAATGAATGTTTTGGTAAATTGACCACGTTGGTAAGATAATAAATCAATAAAATAAGTATACAAAGAGGTAAATATAACCTATACTGGTTATGTAGTAAAATATTATTAATTATGAGTGAAAATCACGTTATAGACAACTTGAAGAAGTTTGGATCCGAATTCCAAATCAAATGTATATCTGGAATTCTTAGCGATAAGACTTTTCTGGAAAGACTTTCTGATATCATCGATCCAACTTCATTTGAATCAGATGCACATCAATGGATTGTAAAACAAACTGTATCCTACTTTATGCAGTATAAAGATCTACCTACACTTAATGTTTTTAAGATAAAGGTGGATGGTATTGAAAACAACGTATTGAAGGAAAGCGTTGTTTCACAACTTCGTAATGTGTATCAAAAAATCACAGATAGTGATTTGAAGTTTGTTAAGGAACAATATCTTGAATTTTGTAAGAGTCAGAAACTCAAGAGTGCAATTATGGATAGCGTTGATTACCTGAAACAGGGTAATTACGAACAGGTAAAAGCATTGGTTGATAATGCAATGAAGGCTGGAATGGAACGTAATATTGGTCATGATTATATGACTGATGTTGAAAAACGTATGAGTGTTATGGCACGTAATACAGTTAGGACCAACTGGACTGAAATTGACACTATTATGGATGGTGGATTGGCAGGCGGTGAACTTGGTATTATTACTGCTTGTGCGGGTAGTGGTAAGAGTTGGGTTTTGGCAAAGATTGGTGCTGAAGCCATGAAGCAAGGAAAGAATGTTGTTCATTTTACTCTTGAGTTGAATGAAAACTATGTGGGTCTTCGTTATGACAGTTGTTTTACAGGAATTGATTTCCAGAATATTCGTAATAACGTTGATATCGTTCGTAAGAAGATTGAACAAGTTCCCGGTAAGTTGTTCATCAAGTATTTTCCTATCAAAACCGTTAGTGCTCATCATCTAAAGATGCATACTGAACGTATTATGATGTTGGGAAGTAAAATTGACATGATTATTGTTGATTACGCTGACATTCTACGTCCATATCAGAGTGACCGTAACAGTAACAGTTATAGTGAAGCCGGTGGTATATATGAAGAACTTCGTAGTATTGCTGGTGAACTTCAAGTTCCTATCTGGAGTGCTTCACAGAGTAATCGTGCTGCTATGGATGAAGACATTATTCAGGCAAACAACATCTCGGATTCGTATCGAAAGATCATGACTGCCGACTTTGTTATGTCACTTAGCCGTAAAGTTACCGATAAAGTTGCGAATACTGCACGTTTTCATATCATTAAGAACCGTTTTGGTCCTGATGGTTTGACATTCCCAAGTAGAATGAACGCCGGATGTGGTGATATCCAGATTTATGCTGAGAACTCCAAGGATGGTGTGGCAATTCTTACCGAAATGGGTGATAGTGAGAATCTTGTAAAGAAAGCCTTGAGTAACAAGTGGAATACTCATATGAGTGACAGTGATGACGAATGATAGTATGTTACGATCAAAAAACGTCAAAAAAATTTATCAAAATGAGTATCAACTGAGGGAATTTACAAATATAAAATCATAGTTATTTTCTGTCTATATGAACAAAGAAATCTTTATCAAGAAAAGAGGCGGTGCATTGGAGAAGTTCAGTGCAGATAAAATCAATAAGGTTTTGCAGTGGGCAACTGAAGGTATCAAAAATGTATCGTTTGAAGAGGTTGCAATGAATGCACATCTGTCATTCTTTGATGGAATGACTTCTGATAACATTCATGTGGCTTTAATTGAAGCAGCTGCTCAACAGATATCCGTTGAAAAACCAAATTATCAATATGTTGCGTCACGTTTGTTGAATTATCAACTTCGTAAACGTGTTTGGGGTGGAAAGAATCCGCCAAAGTTGTATGATCTTGTTAAGACAAACATCGAGAAGTTTGTTTATGACGAACAAATTCTAGAATGGTATTCCAAGAAGGACTTCGACAAGTTGGATGAATATCTGAAGCATGATCGTGATCTTGACTTTTCTTATGCCGGTATCAAACAGTTGTGTGATAAGTACTTGATTCAAAATCGTAGTACCAAGGAGATTTATGAAACTCCTCAGTTTGCATATATGTTGATCGCCATGACTTTCTTCAAGAACTATAAGGAGAACCGTCTGGATTATGTCAAGAAAGCGTACAACTATTTCAGTAAACACAAGATCAATCTACCCACACCAATTATGGCGGGTGTTCGTTCTGTCATGAAGAGTTACGCTTCATGTTCTTTGTTTACCGTTGATGATACTCTCAAGAGTATTTTCAGTAACAACAGTGCTGTTGGATATGCAACTGCAAGTCGTTATGGTATCGGACTCAATTTGTCACGTCTACGTGCTACAAATGCTCCTATTCGTAACGGAGAAGTGATTCATACTGGTCCTATTCCGTTTGCCAAGGCATTTGAATCAACTGTGAAGAGTTGTCACCAGAATGGTATTCGTGGTGGAAGTGCCACGGTTAACTTTGCATGGTTTCATTATGACATTATGGATATTCTAGTGTTGAAGAATAATGCTGGTACTGACGATAATCGTGTTCGTAAGTTGGATTATTGTATTGGTCTCGATAAGTTGATTTTTGAACGATTCATAGAGAACAAGGATGTCACACTTTTCAGTTATCATGAGTGTCAGAGTCTTTGGAACCGATTCGGTTATGATGATTTCAAGGAAAAATATGAAAAAGCAGAGAACAATAAGAATATCAAGTTTAAGAAGAAGGTTAAGGCACGTGACTTGTTGATGCTCTTGGCAAAAGAACGTCTTGAAACGGGTCGTATTTATACAATGTTTGTTGATCATGCTAATTCACATGGTAGTTGGTTGGATCAGGTTGACACTAGCAATCTTTGTCTTGAGGTTAATCATCCACTAATTCCAATTAATGATGTTAATGATCCAAATGGAGAAATTGGAGTGTGTATTTTGGCAGCTGTTAACTGGTTGGAGATTACATCTGACGATGAAATGAAGAGTGTTTGTGACGTTATTGTTCGAATGCTTGATTCATTAATTGAACATCAAAATTATTTTGTTCCAGCCGCTGAAAATTTTGCTAAGAAACGTCGTAGTCTTGGAGTTGGTATTACCAATTTAGCAGCAATGCTTGCAAGAGAAGGAGTTAAGTATTGGGATAAAGAAGCTCCGAATATTGCTGCACGTTGGATGGAGAAGATGAGTTATTATCTCATTGAAGCCAGCGTTGAAATGGCAAAAGAGTTTGGTCCGTGTGAGAAGTTTGACCGAACAAAATTTAGTCAAGGTATTTTACCTGTTGATACATACAAGAAAGATGTCGATGAGTTTATTACCGAACCTCTTAACATGGATTGGGAAGGTCTTCGTGAAAAGATCAAGACACATGGAATGCGTCATAGTACGTTGACTGCTTGTATGCCTGTTGAATCAAGCAGTGTTATTCAGAGTAGTACCAACGGAATTGAACCTCCACGTAGTTTGATTAGTCACAAGGGAAGTAAAACGAATATTTTGCCTGTGGTTGTTCCCGGTGTGGAAAAATACAAAGATGATTACACATTTGCGTTTGACATGCCTGACAACTCAGGATACCTTAGGGTAGCGGCAGCTATTCAGAAATTTACCGATATGAGTATTAGTACCAACACTTATTATATTCCTTCAAGATACCCACAAAACAAGGTACCTGTTCAGGACGTTATTAAGGATATGATGTTGGCATACAAGTATGGACTTAAGAATCTGTACTATGCTAATACGGATGATGGTGATAAACAAACGGCAATGTCGGATGTTAAAGAGACTGTGAAGACTGAACCTAAGATTGAAGAAGAACAGTCTGGTTGTGTTAGTGGTGCATGTGCAATGTAAAATAATAAAATTATGAAAACAGTACTAAACAAGAAGAATATTGACCAGTTAAAGAACCCCATGTTTTTTGGTGAAGATTTGTCTCTTCAAAGATATGATCAGATTAAGTATCAGAAGTTTTATGAACTTTATGATCAACAATTGAATTTCTTCTGGAGACCACAAGAGGTTTCGTTGGTGAAAGATATCAGTGATTATAAGAGTCTATCAGACGAAGAACGATTTGTGTTTGATAGTAATCTTAAGTTTCAAACAATGACCGATTCGATGTTGAGTCGAAGCATTCATGAGTTGATGAAGTATGTTACAAATCCAGAGTTGGAGATTTGTATGAATACTTGGTCGTTTTTCGAAACGATTCACAGCAACAGTTATACATACATTCTGAATAACGTTTATCCTGATGCTACTAAGTTCTTTAATAGTGTTTTGGAAGATCCAGAAATTGTAAAACGAGCAACTGCAATATCTCAAAAGTATGATCAACTTCTGACTGGTGGTCAAGATGATCGTCAAAGATTATATGATGCTATATTGGCTACTCAAATCACTGAAGGATTGATTTTTTATGTCAGTTTTGCATGTAGTTTTTATTTTGGGTATCGTGGAAAGATGGAGGGTAACTCAAAGATTATCAAGTTTATTAGCCGTGATGAAAATCTTCATGTTGCAATTACTCAAAACATCATGAAGAATTGGATGAATAACCCAGATGAAGGATTCCAAGACGTTGTTAAGAAGAACGAGGATAAGGTATATGCTGCCTATGAAATGGCAGTTAATGCTGAAAAGGATTGGGCGGATTACTTGTTTAGTAAGGGTAATTTGATTGGATTAACGTCTGAAAGTCTTAAACATTATATTGAATGGTTGGCAAATAATCGACTTTCAAGTTTGGGATATAAGAAAATATATCCTAATGCTAAAACAAATCCTCTGTCTGGATGGTTGGATAGTTATTATGATAGTAAAAAACTCCAAGTTGCTCCTCAGGAAACTGAATTGAGCAGTTATGTAAAGGGAGTAGATAATACAATTGACGAAAATGTATTCTCTGGCTTTAAACTGTAAATACTATATATTATAACCTAAATACGTCACCGAGAACATCCAAAAGGATGTTCTTTTTTTGTTATTATATGTAAACTTCGTATATTTATAGTTATAATATGAAAATTGACCACTTGCGCCAACTTATTTCTGAAACTATCAAGGAAGTTCTTGTAGAACGTGCTGAAAAAAAGAAACGTTTAAATGAAACTAAAAGACTTTCGGCAGTTTTGAAGAATTTGATTGCTGAAGTAATTGAAGAAAAAACAATAGAGTTTGATAAAACGTGTGTTCAGATGGAAGAAGAATTAAATAGATTAGCACACGGAATCAATAAAACATACAGTGTTAAGAAAAATGATGCTGGAAACTTTGAATTGTGCGGATGTGAACCGTATCACATTCATATTAGACCACGTTGGAATAATAATTTTGAAATTCTTGCATATAAAGACAAAACTGATAGAACTAAGAAGATTGGTTGTGATTATGACGAAGTAAAAGACTTTTTAAAGACGTTTTTGACCAGCGATAAAGAGAACTATCTCAACACTGCATACAATAAAGCAGCCGAAAACAGCGTTGATAAGGAAAAAAAGAAGAATCAAGGAGATAAACCACAAGAAACCGATGAAAAAGTGGTAGATGCTGTTGAAAAGAAAGAAGATTTGCCAGATCAACCAATGCAAGATGTGAATCTTAAAAAGGTTGAAAAACAATCCGATCACTCTTTGAAGGGTGAAAAGGTCAAGTATAAGTTTCCTAAACAAAAGGATGACGACTTGACTGTAAAATTTAAGTAAGGTGATTTTTACTAAAACAAATCATTTTACTGTTCAGTAAAAATATGAAAAAACTAAATTCACTCATTGTTGCAGCATTACTTGGATCAGTAACAGCTAATGCCGGACATTTCAGTTGGGGGGTCTCAGTTGGATTTGGTGGACCAGTATATTGTCCACCACCAGTTGTTTACACACCAGTTGTTTATCAGCCACAAATGGTCGTAGTTCAACAACCAGTCGTTCAACATGTAGTATATCCACAACCAGTGGTTGTGGTCGCTCCTTCGCCGGTGGTTTATTACCCCGCTCCTACGATCTGGATTGGCGGTGGTCACTATCATCGTGGACATAGACGTTAAACTTAATTTAAAAAATTATTCCGAAAGCCGCTGTAAAAAACAGCGGCTTTTTTGTTGACTTCTTTTAAACTTGGTGTAGGATATAGAAAATTAAGTTTATGAAAAACACTAACAAGTCAGTCAATCAAATCCTCGACTCCGCTGTTTCTAAGAAGCCGGATAATGTTATCATTTCAGATACTAAGTGGAAGTATCTCGTTCGATCTGTTCTTTACGGAAAGAACGTGTTGATGGTGGGACCAACTGGATGCGGCAAGACTCTCGCTGCCCAAACAGTTGCTAAAGCATTTAATCGTCCATTTTTTTATTTTAACATGGGGTCTACCCAAGATGCACGTAGTGCTCTTATTGGTAACACTCATTTTGAAAAGGAAACAGGAACCATTTTCAGTGAATCCACCTTTGTAAAGGCAATTCAAACTCCAAACGCCGTTATTTTGTTGGACGAAATTAGTCGTGCTCATCATGATGCTGCTAATATCATGATGACTGTTCTTGACGCTCTTCAACGATATCTTCGATTGGATGAAAAGAAGGATAATGCAGTTGTTAATGTTGCGTCCGGCGTATGCTTCATCGGAACGGCTAATATTGGCAATCAATATACTGCTACCCGTGTTATGGATCGTGCTCTTATGGACCGGTTCTCCGTTAAGATTGAAATGGATTTTCTTGACAAGCAGTCTGAACTTACTTTGATGATTAACCGATTTGGGATTGATACAACTGATACTAATTTGTTTAATACTATTAGTTCTATTTGTGAGATTTCTGCCCATACCCGAGACCAATATCGGCAGGAAGATGGTAAGATTACCAACTTTGTTTCAACTCGGGCGGTTTGTGAAATGGTTGAACTTGCTAAGGATGGCTTTAGCCTTAAGGAAATTGCTGAAAGTGTAATCTATCCTGAATTTGCTTCTGACGGCGGAGTTGACAGTGAAAGGACTTATATCAAACAAGTTGTTCAAAAGTATGTTCCAAGTGAAGCTACCAATGATCCATTGATGAACGATCCTTTGAAGAAGACGCAACCTCCGTTCTAAAAAAAGTCATTGACTTTGTTATAATGTTGGTGTAGGATATTAACACAATGAAAAATAAATCTACCATTCACTCTGACTTTTGGTTGGATGAATTTGATGACTTTGATGACTCTGTTAAGATGGACGATACGACTCGTCTTATTCGACTCAATATGAATCGTCGTGCAGTGTCAAATTTTGTTAGTATCCTCACCAACAAATCTATTCCGGTTGTTTTTAACGATTCAAATACAAATTCTACGGATGGACATATTATTCATCTGTCGGCAGACATTGAAAAAGCTGAAGATTTCGACAGTACAGTTGGACTTGCTTTACATGAGGGATCTCATATTTTGTTGAGCGATTTTCGACTGATTGCTGATATTTGGCAGAACGTACCTCGTAGTCTATATAATATTGCTGAGACTAAGGGATTCAGCAAGACAGAGGTTGCTTCTTATATTAAGAACATACTGAATATCATTGAAGATAGGTATATTGATAACTTTGTTTACAACTCAGCTCCCGGATATCGTGGTTATTATTTGGCTTTGTATGAAAAGTACTTTAATAGTCCGCATATTAAAACACTACTGACTACCGATTTGTATCGTTCCGCAACGGTCCAGTCATATGAAGCACGATTGATTAATCTGATGAATCCTTATACGGATTTGGATGCATTACCGGCTCTTAGAAAGATTGCTGAGTGTATTGATATTGCTAATATTAACAGACTTAAGACTCCTAAGGATCGTTATGAAGTGGCGGTACAAGTTTGTGAAATAATTTATCAGAACATTAATATTAATGACCAACAAAAAGAGAATGCGTCCACTCAATTGGAAATGAACGGCAGTGGTAATGGTAGTGGCGATGAATCTCACGTTATTACTGTAGTTAATTCTGAATCGGACGATGGATTTGGTGGAATTGAAACCAATGTAAGTAGCGTTGGCGTTGAAAAGTCCGAAGAAAAGACAAAGAAAGATAATGACAATACTGGCATTTCCAAGAGTAAGTTGAAAGCGATTGAAAAGGCTCTTAGTAAACAACGTGACTTTTTGTCTGGTACGATTAAGAAGAAGAAGGTTAACAATCGTGAAAAACGTATTCTTGAAGACTTGGAGAAGGCGGGAGTAACTATCGTGAATGTAGGATCTAATCTTGATGATACCACGGTTGTTACTAAGGGTATTGATTGTGTAGTTGTGAAGAATTTTACCAAGGAATTTGCTTTGTCAGACACTTGTCCTTGTGTGTGGGTTGACCGTGATGGTAATCCACATCCAAATAATGTTGATGCTGTGAATCGTGGTATCCAACTTGGCAACCTTTTGGGAAAACGTCTTAGTATTCGTAGTGAAATTAACACTACTAAGTACATGAGAAAGTCTGCCGGTAAGATTGATCGTCGTGTACTTTCCGATCTTGGTATTGAGAATGAGAATGTTTTTTATCGAATTGATACCGATCAGTATAAGAAAGGATTCATTCATATTTCAATAGATGCTAGTGGAAGTATGCAACACGCTAAAAAGTGGACAAATACAATTACTAGTGTTACTGCTATTTGTAAGGCAGCATCTATGATTAGTAACATTCGTGTCAGTGTGAGTATGAGAACCACTGGCCATAATGGTCTTCCATATATTGCTATGGTATACGATTCTGCCAAGGATTCATTTAACAAGGTCCGTACTATTTTTCCGTATCTTTACTGTAATGGAAGTACCCCTGAAGGATTGTGTTTTGAGGCTATCATGGATCTACTCAAGGATTGTGGTGAATTTGAAGATTGTTATTTCTTGAATTTCTCAGATGGCGAACCAGCGTACCATTATTCCAATCGTGACAAATACATAACGTATGGTGCCCATAATGGTGGTATTCACACTCGTAAACAGGTGAATAAGATTCGTGGAAAGGGATATAAGGTTTTGTCATATTTTATTTCAGAAATTGCAATTAATAAAATAAAAGTTGACAATATTAGTTTTGGACCATATAATTGTTTTAAAACAATGTATGGTGCTGATGCAAGATTTATTGATGTGACCAACATCATTAGTGTTGCTAAGACGATGAATGAAATGTTTTTGAACAGTAGTAGTAAAATCTAACAAAAAATAGAAAGGAAAATATATAACATGAAAAAGACAAATAGACAGAATAAGACTGGATTGACTGTTAACTGGCCTAATGGTTTTTATACCATGGATGCAAGTGAGTCTCACCCTAACATTACAAACCTCTGGGATCAGAATCGGCATTTTGCTGCTCTGATTACGCTTCGGGTTCGTCTCACCAATGCACTTGAGGACAATCAAGTTGTTAAGTTGGGTACAATCAAGGGTGGAAAGGGGCGTCCGAAGTTGGTTTTTGCCAACACTCCGGTTTCTCAGGAAACTATTGATGCAGCTCGTACGGCGGGAGTTGTTCTTGAGGATAACATTCCTAATGTTGTGAATGTTATGAATGTGTCTCCTGTCACTGAGGAGACATCTGAGAGTGTTGAGGTTCGGGAAAAAACGTCTACATCAGTCACTCAGACGGTTTAAAATAAAAACGAATACTGGTCGGTTTCTATATATATGAGTTGTAAAAACTCTATAGTATGAAAACGGACCAATATTTTTATTTTAAACTTTCTAAAGATGGTGCTGGTTATATACACAATAGGGAGAGTCTTAAGAAAAAAGACTCTCCCCTTTTTATTGGCGATAAAAATGAAATGAAAAAAGTTATTAGTGATTTAGTATTGAAGAAAAATACCATAACCACTTATAATTTATTGAGTTTTACTCCTTCATCTAGTACTATGATACTTAAGTACGAAAGTACGATTGATTATGGACATCCAGAACGAGATAGAAACAAAAAACAATGATTAATTTTTTCGATATACCGGAGTTTGAATACGAGTTGGAAAAACAAAAGTTCATAGACAATATGAACTATTTGAAGTCTATGAGCGTAGAAGAAGCTACGTTTTATAAGAAATGGGAAGAGGTTAGAGAATATCGCAACTTTGCGTCTCGATCAGATGATGTCAAGTATAAAATCTGGAAGCCAACTGATATTTACAATGAAGAATTAACTTTGAAAGAATTGGATATGATTAATCCGACAGTTGTTCATGTTGAAACTGAACAACAAGAATTGGATTGGTTGATGTTGCGTGTCTTTTGTCACACAATGGAGTTTAGTCAAACGCCGGGTAGATTTTTAAAGTTTCTTATTACAGACGGTAATAGTGATCGTACACGGTATCTAGGAGCGGTTTCTGTATCAAGTGATGTTATTACTATTACTGATCGTGACAAGTTTATTGGATGGACTCCAAAAAACAAGTTGGAAGAGGGTAAACTGACGCATAGTTCGATTGGAAGTTGCATTATGAGTACGCAACCGTTTGGATATAACTTTTTAGGTGGTAAGTTGATTGCGTGTTTGGTCACATCATCTGTGGTTAGAGATGTTTGGAAGAAACTTTATAATCAAACTTTGGTGGGAATGACTACGACTAGTTTGTATGGTAGTTACAGCATGTATAATAGTTTGAAGTGGTGGCATAAGTGTGGCACAAGTACTGGTAAAATACCCATTAAGCCAGACGACAATGTTTATCAGAAATGGCACGATTGGATCAAGGAGAATAAATCTGAGGAATATATCAAGAAAATGACACAAAAGGACGATGTGTCTGGACCAGTAACAGGTGCTAAACAACGAGTCATAAGCATGATATTTCAAGAATTGAATATTAAAACTCAAAATTATGTTCATGGGTATGAACGTGGGGTTTATTACAGTAGTTTTTACGAAAATACCAAGGAATTCTTACAAAATAAGGTAAATGAAGACCAATTGGTGATGAAAAAGTTGTTTTCTGATGATAAAAATGCCATTTTGGATTGGTGGAAAGTAAAAGCCAAAGATCGATATTTGAAATTGAAGTCGGAAAATAACCTTAAAAAGGACGTATTGTACTATAACTCTATAATGGATATGTCATATAACACCGCTAAGAGTAATTTTTTTCAAGAGGTTGGTAGATAAGTTTATATTTATATAGCACAAGAAACAGGATTTTTTTGTGTTAGACTTTATTTCTTATAACAGATTCAATACGTTTATTGATCGTTTAGTCACAGTACGTACTACTGTGACTTCTACGTCTTACGTAGATAACTCTCCAAATGACTTATTTACCAGTCCGATTGGTACAATTCTTCAAAAGAGAGGAAATGTATTTTCATATAAATATCCAGGCGATTCTGACTTTACTATTATCAATTATGCCAATAATTCGATAGAAAAACTGTGTAAGAAATATGAAGTATTATTAAATGGAGGAGTTAATAGAAATGTAACTTGGATTAAAACAGATAATAGTCCTAACAAAACGTGGGCAAACCGTGGCGTTAACGTACAGGAATGTATTATTTGTGAAATTGCACCTTCACAACCATGTGCAACACCTATTGTTACATATATAATTCCTACATATCCAATTCCAACATCGCCATTACCAAATTGTTGTGGTGATTTGGGAGCATCTGTTACAATTAATACATTAAGAGTTACGACGTTGATTGTAGATAGCATTACAGATTGTCCTCCATCAACTGCCGGAACATATGGACAAATTTCAGTTTGCGAAAATTATTTATATATTTACGATAGTGCCGGATGGAAACGATTTGAACTTTCTAATTATTATTGATTATGGCAGACACATGTGATGAAATTATAGCGGGAACTGCGACAATCACAACATTAATTGTGAATGATCCGGGTTCTTGTACACCTACACCAAGCACTGCGGGTACGTTTGGACAGATTATCGTTTGTGAAAATTACATTTATGTCTACGACGGCGTTCAATGGAAACGTGGTGAATTGAGCGTATATTCATAAAAAATACTTTACACGAAACTTTACGCATGATAAAGTCTTGTCATGCGTAATTTACGTTTCGGACTCTGTTGTATTTCCCTCAAACTTCAAGAACAGGGAATTCAAGCATCTACCATGACAAAAACTCGTTTCCTTCAATTGGAACGAGTAAACGCTGAACGTGTCGTTGCGGATCGTACCCTAAATAATGTATTTGTAACACGCAAGACTCTAGAGTATTGTGCTTCTCGTAAGTGGAATTATCGTATCAGTAGCGGGATGATGCCTCTGGAAACTCTACCAGAAGCAAATCTTTCAATTGAATCTACTTACAATTTTGACACAATCAAACGTGAATTTGATCTGTGTGCGTCCGTCATCAAACAACACAACATTCGTTGTTCAACACATCCTGATCAATTTGTCGTTCCTGCTAGCGCAAATCCAAATGTGGCTCAAAAATCTGTTATTGAGTTGAAAGCTCATGGAAAGATGATGGATTATCTGGGACTTCCTCAATCATATGATGCACCTATCAACATTCATATGAATTGCTTCAAAGGAGCGGACTTAAAAGATATCGCAAAGCGTTTTATTGACGTATACAACGATCTTCCAATCAATGTGAGGAGTAGATTGGTTTTGGAAAACGAAGATAAACCAAATAGTTGGAATGTTGAACAGTTGTACGAACATGTATATCAACAAACTGGCATTCCAATTACGTATGACAATCTACACTTTCGATGTAACCCCGGTCGTCAAACTGCGGATGATGCAATTGCCATGGCAAAAAATACATGGCAACAATATATCCCGTTGTTTCATTTTAGTGACAATGATCCTTCTGAAAAGAATGTGCGAGCACACGGTCATTATGCCACATCTTTTCCAGAGGAATTTCATAACGTCAATTGTCCGTTGGACTTGGAAATGGAGTTTAAAGCCAAAGATTACGCTATTGAAAAATTTCAAAATGAGTTCAATAAAAAAATGAATTTTGTTGACTAATAAACTAGTTATGGTATGATGACTATGTTAGTACAAAACTAACGAAACATAAAAAATAAAGGTATAAAGTTATATGAAGGTAATTAATGATTCACGTCGTAAGACGTATTTTGTTCAACGGAAGAATGCCGCAATTAACACTTATATTGCTGGCCCAACGAATGGCGCACATCGTGCGACCCGTATGACAATCCAGTCGGGAAAGACTCGATTGGATCTTAACGGTCGTCAGATTCGAGCAATTCGTGAAGTGCTTGATGCAAGTAAGAACGTTGCGGGTGTTCGTACTCGTCGGAACATTAAGAAGTAAACACTAAATTAGAGAGCGTATGGGAAAGACTTATAGACACAATTCGGATTCGTTTGAACGTAAACGTAAAAATAAAAATCGGATGGATAAGTTTAAAACAAAGTCTAAGCCGATGAAATTTGACAAAAACCGTTTTGCAGGAAAAGACGACGAAGAGTATGCTTAAAAAGATTATACTCATATTATTTGTAGTATTATCTTTGTTAACCTATAAGTTTCAATCACTAATACCACTGGGATTTATTCTGGTGGTATTTTGTTTGGCACAGGTTGATAAGATGTTACTAATCAATAAAAATATTATAGATGAAAATACAGTTAACACTAATAAGGTTATAACAACTTTACTTAACAATCAAAAAGTGTTATTGTCAGATCTTAAACTGTTGAGAAACGAAATTAATAAAAACCATAAGAATGGCAACAAAAAAATTATCACCAAAGAAGTCAAAAAAGGAATCGACAGACAAAGGTAATGTACCGAAAGCATTAGGTTTGTTTGATCATGTTAACCACATTCGTGGTGTACAAAATCCAAAATACTTTTCAACATTAAGTGATGCTGATAAAAAGAGTTTTGCTCATGTGATGTTGATGAAGTTTTTATCAATGGATCGTAACGCTCTTGATTCACTTTCTTATATCGGAAAGTATCAAGACAGTATGCCATCTGAAAATTTTTATACCTTATTGATTGCGACAGTACCTCGTACTAATCAGTTTCATAAGTATATTAAAGCCGGTAAGAACAAGTATGATGACGAGTTTTATACACTATTAGCACGTTGGTATGAATGTTCATCATCAGAAGCAGAGGAATATTCTGAAATTCTTGGTCAAACAGACGATGGAATCAAAGAAATGATCAATATATGTAAAGCATATGGTTTGACAGATGGTGAAGTAGAAAAATTAATGACTAATGAAAAGTAAACTTTATATTGGAATATCAGGAGTAGCAAGATCTGGAAAAAATCTATTTTGTGATATTTCTAAAAAAATCATCACGGAAAAATATCAAAAAACATGTAGTTCATATGCTTTGGCGTATTATTTAAAAAACGACTGTAAAGAATTTATCAAAGACAAGTTAGGACTAGATGTATTTACAGAAGATACCGAAGACAAAAAGATTTTTAGAGAAATGCTTGTATGGTACGGTGATGTAAAACGTAAACAAACACAAGGACGGTATTGGACAGAAAAATTGCAAGATGATATAGAAAAGGACAATTCAGATGTCGTTTTTATAACTGACATACGTTACAACTTTTATCCCAAAGATGAAGTATACTGGATTCACAATGACTTGAATGGTAAGTTGATTCACATATCAAAATACACATATGGCTTTCCTACAGATGGTAGACGTATTCGTAGTGATATAGCAAATACCAATCAAAAGATTTGGGTTGAACCCGCTAACGATCATGAACGTTGGAATGATCCAAAGGTCAAAGCCGAAGCTGATTTTGTTGTTGAATGGCCTCATGTAAAATCAGAAGGTAAAACTTATCAAGATATAATTAATGATGATCAATTAAATAAGATAATATCACCTATATATGAACGTATATTTTTAGTATGAAAGGTATTATCTTATCAGGAGGAACGGGATCTAGGTTATATCCACTAACAACAGTTGTTAATAAACAATTGTTGCCAGTGTATGATAAACCGATGATATACTATCCATTATCAACCTTAATTTCTTGCGGAATCAAAGATATTTGTATCATATCATCATATGATTTTCTTCCATTGTACCAAAAGTTATTTGGTGATGGTGAACATTTAGGATTGAATCTGACTTATAAGGTACAACCAAAACCGGAGGGTATTGCACAATCGTTTTTGATTGCCGAAGACTTTATAGGCAACGACAGTGTTTGTTTGATTTTGGGTGATAACGTGTTTCATGGATTCAATCGAATGAAGGTTGATTTTACCGGCGCTGTTATATTTGCATATAAGGTTAACAACCCAAAAGAATATGGTGTAGTAGAGTTTGATTCTAACGGCAAAGCGTTGTCTATTGAAGAGAAACCAAATGTGCCTAAAAGCAAATATGCGGTTCCTGGCCTATATTTCTATGACAATAAGGTAATTGAATATGCTAGAGTATTAAAACCTTCTAAACGTGGTGAATATGAAATTACTGATATCAATCGTAGATATATGGAAGAGGGTAATTTGAATGTAGTAAAAATGCCAAAAGGTACGGTTTGGTTGGACGCTGGGTCACCAACGACATTGGGACAAGCCAGTAATTATGTACAAACTGTACAAGACCGTCAAGGATGTAAAATTGCATGTATTGAAGAAGAGTGTTTAAATCAAGAGTTTATAGATCAAAAACAATTTATTAAATTAATAGAAAAAACACCAAAATCAGAATATAGAAATTATTTAGAATCTGTCATATGATATATATGAACAGTTATGATTTTATTATTAGGCGCATCTGGTTATATTGGACAAGAATTCAATAAACAATTATTTCAAAACAATCTACCTGTTAGAACGTGTTCGACTCCTACAAAGGAATTAACATATACACATTTAGATTTATTACATAAAACACTAAAGTTAACAACTATAGTTAATTGTGCAGGATATACAGGCAAACCTAATGTGGATGCTTGTGAAACTGATAAACACAATACCATTTATGGAAACGTTATAGTTCCAGAGATGTTATCAATATTTTGTCGTAATAACGGAATTTTATTTGGACACGTATCGTCTGGATGTATTTATACAGGACGTAGATCGGATGGTATGCCATTCACTGAAAACGACCGACCAAACTTTAGTTTTGAACAAAACAATTGTAGTTTTTATAGCGGAACTAAAGCACTTGCTGAAGATGTTATTCGACACAATTGGGGCAATCATTATATTTGGAGACTACGTATTCCGTTTGAAGAAAAACACAATCCTCGAAATTATTTGTCCAAAATGTTGAATTACAGGAAACTTCTGGATGCGGAAAACTCCATATCTAATAAACAAGATTTTGTTAATGCGTGTGTACAGACTCTTGTTAAAAAGGTTCCATACGGAACATATAATGTTACAAATACCGGTTTTGTAACCACTAAACAAGTTATTGAAAAGATGCAAAAAACAATTGCCAAAGACAGAACCTTTGAGTTTTTTGACAATGAAGATGACTTTTATAAGACCGCTGCAAAAACACCACGTTCAAATTGTGTGATGAGTAATCAAAAGTTGTTAAATGTAGGAATTAAAATGAGAACAGTGGATGAAGCATTGGATAATTGTTTAGAAAATTGGAAAGAATAATATGAAATATACTGAAAAAGTAAAAAATTGTAGAGTATCAAATGATTCATTGGTTTCATTGTTTACTTTGGGTGACTTG
>Ga0129333_10001535_pt1 | contig 20970 bp, 30 predicted proteins | sample CPB6_08_DNA_FD_94474 | JGI IMG/M metagenome (GOLD analysis project Ga0129333, IMG submission 94474) | Freshwater to marine salinity gradient microbial communities from Chesapeake Bay, USA - CPBay_Sum_0.6_0.8_DNA | ecosystem: Environmental > Aquatic > Marine > Coastal | place: USA: Chesapeake... | reverse complement strand
CTGTTATACAGGACGTTCGATCACCTTGCGCAAGAACTGACTTACTCGGGCAGCTATGAGCCAGCAGATCCCAGCTTCGATCCCGAGCCCGGTCTCCCCGGCGGTAGCGGCCCCTCAGGCAGCACCCTCGGCGGATATGGGCTCAACAGCCTACCCGCAGTGGGTAGCCAATACCCAGGGGGTGCCTTCGGTGGCTATGCCCCAAATGCAGTCGCCGGCAACACCGGTTACGGCCCCTTCTACCAGCAACCAGTACAACCAGTCTCCGTCAGCCTCCTCCCCGTCCAACCCGTGGGAAGCAGCGATGGGCAGCCTGGAACGGGTGGTTTCTCGGATCTCCCCATCCCCCAGCCAGGCACAACAGTATCCTCAGTACCAAATGGTGCCGCAGGATACTCAACAGTACAGTCAGAATTTACAGGCCCAACCCTGGCTGTACCAAGCGCCTACGGATCAGCAGATCTCGTACAACAGCGCGTATACAATCCCGACTTCCTATCCGACTTCTACGGAAGCGCAACCCGCTCAACTAAGCGAGGAAACAAGCGCCGTAGTTAACCACTTCGGTATTGAAGCCCCTGCGATTCTGAATGAGTACGCCGTTACTCTGGAAGATACGCTTATTCAGCAGAACGAAAACATGGAAGCCCTCGCTCTGCGAGCCGGCGCCATGGAGCACATTCTGACTGATCCCGATCAGCTGGCTGACTACACCAATCGTTTCTTCACGGAGGTCTACCCCGTGGATGACGAAATGGAGTATGGCTACGGGCAGCAGTACGAGCCTCAGTACGATCAGTTCCCTGCCGTTCCCGCCTCTACCACCGGCGGTGCCCGCGGCGCTGATCCTGAGTCCCAGTGGAATGGTTTCACGCAGACCATGGATCAAAGCCCCGAAAACGCTTGGCGCTATCTGTCTCAAATGAGTCCAGAAGCTCTGCGTAGCAAGCTGTTGTTCCTGGACAACGCTTGAGCTAGTATCCTTTCGGAGGATTCAAGGGGAACCCCGTCTGTTAGGCGGGGTTTTTTCTTGTTAAACTACTTTTAGCTTTACCGTATAACTTTGGCTCCCTTCCGAAGCGAAGCTCAGCGCCGCAAATTCTACGCAATGAGCGAACGCGGTGAAATTTCTAAGGACAAAGTAAAAGAGTACGAAAAAGAAACTAAAGGGGATCTCCCTGAGCGGGTGAAGAAGAAAGAGAACATGGTTAAAGCCAAGCGTAAAGCGGAAAAATTCGCCAAAAAACGTAAGGAAACTCCCCGTGGCTAACTTGAACCGTCGGTCTAACGCCGCTTTGACTCCAAGTGAGTCTATTGCGGCGCTTCAATCTGAGTTAAACGCTCTCCGAGAGCTTTACGTCAGGGATATGGAGAACATCAGCGCAGATATGCAGACACTCAGTAAAAAAGTCGAGTCTCAACCCGCCGCTGAAGGTTGAATTTAAAAGTTTTATAATATATGTAACTCCCAGGGGCCGTCATGTACACGCCGTTAAGTAATTGGCGTTATGACAGCGGTTTCCACAGGATTCAGAGCGGGCCGGATCACGAAGGTTACCGTGTCGTCAGCTCCGGAATCGTCGATACGGGAGCAGATATCGGAATTATTGCGCCGGGGGCTCCTAATAGCGGACTCTGGTACAACACAGATGACTGGCGGGCGGTACCAAGCGCTGTTTCCGGTTATTGGACCAATTATTCGGATGTTGACTACGCCCCTAGCGGCGCTTTAAGCAGTTACGTCGGGTACCGCCCTCTAGGTGTTTCGACGATCGCTAACGCAAAAGTTTCTACGTCTTATGGACCTCAATTTGGGTTGAGGACCACTGGGCAATCTACGTATTTCAACGGTGTTGCACCGGCGTCTCAAGCGTACACGCCATACAACACTCCAGATGAAAACACGGCAGCTCAGGGGTATACCGGAGGCGGCGTAACTCATGGTCGGTATGAGGGAGGCATTCTCACGAATCCGACTAACGACACCTCAGGATCCCGTGCCGCGTGGATCTATAACCCCCCTGTTTATTGCAAAACCTACACTGAAACGGTGCGCAGTACGGCTCCTGGTTTGATGTCCACGGCTCTTCGGTACATATACCGCGGTAAAGCCGGAACGTATGTCTCCAACTTCGCGGCCATTTATCACCAGCTGCCCGAAGGTGTTAGGTCGATGGTGCGCACGTATTCGCCTACTGTTAATTCCAGCAACCAAAAATCGATTTGACCGCTAAAAATGCGACAAGCTGGTTTTGTTCAGCTTGTTTTCTAGTTAAATTAAGTATGTAGTTCTTCGGAGGTTGACGCTTTGTTCGTCGATAATGACTTCCCGAAGCTGCTGGGCGCTGAATTATACCGTCCTCACCCCGCTTACGTGGTGGAGATGGCAGCAGAGCCTGTGGTTGTTCATGATTTCTCTAAACAACCCGGCCAGACTGTTCAGTTAGACCGGTATCGCTTCTGGGGCAATCCTGGTTCCAAAGAGAGCCGGGAGCGCACTGCCGAGCAAACCATCGGCACGGCTAACAGCCGCAACATTGTTAAGGACAAAGTGCTCGTGACCCTCCGCGAGTACACTGGTCCTGCTGACCCGAGTGATCCCACTCAGCCGAGCACCTTCAAGATTGCTCGCGAGACTCTGATCACCGCTCAGCGTCTGCTGCTGGATACCGGTAACCTCACCGCTTTCCACCAGTCCATCGGTTCTCTGACCCTGCTTGACGACTATCGTCGTTGGCGCGACCGGGTGTTCATCAATGAACTCCTGAAAGCTGTTTCCAAGGGTCAAGCTTCCGACAGCCAAGGTGGTTACTACTATCCCGGCGATCTCGCTGTTGGTAGCCTCACCTATGCCAACGCCGAACAAGCCAAGTTCGACGTTAAGGATGACCTGCTGCGTGTGGTGAAGAGCCTGCGTAAGCGGAACACTCCTACCTACCAGGACGGTTTCTATCGCTGCGTTTGCGATCCTACCTTCCTGATGCACCTGCGCCAGAACAGCGACTTCCGCGAAGTTGCTCGTTACCCCGGCAACGGTCAGATCAACCCCCTCATGTCCTCGATGCAGCCCAACGCTGCCATCTACATGGGTCAGGGCTTCGGTCAAGCCACCTTCGTGGCGGGCGAGCCGATTATGCCCACGGGTTTTGTGTTCGAAGGCGTTCGCTTCTTCGAATCCACTAACATGCCCTCTCAGAGCCAGACTGCCACCATCGGCGGCACGTCTAAGGCTTATGAAAGCGCAATCGGTATGTTCTTCGGTCCCCAGAGTGTTGGCGTCGGCATCGGCGGTAACAATGCTCAGGTGCTCCTGAATAACAACGACGATTTCAGCCGTTTCATCATGATGATTTGGAGCCTGTACGCAGGTTTCGAACTCCTGAACGCTGACTTCGCGACCATCGCCTACTCCTTTAACGCTTGAGGAGGTAACTAACGATGGCCATCAACCCTAACCAGATCTCGGTTGCCAAGATTTATCCTGGTAACTACACCAACGTTCTTCGTTACTGGCACGAAGCGAAGTCCGTTGATTTCCTCAACGAAAACGGCACCAGCGAGACTCTCGCCAACCAACCCGTTGGCGGTCCTGTTGGCGTTATTTTCCGTCCCGGCTGGATTGCTCAGCAAGCTGTCGGTTACGTAGACCTGTCTTACCAGGCTCTGGGTTCCGTCAACCAGCTTGAGTACTACACCAAGCCTTACGGTTCCGGTCTGAACGGTGACAACGTCGCCTTCACCACCGGCAACGTGATCATCCCCTCTCCGGATTATCACAAGGACGTGCGTGCCGACATTGCTGACGGCATCACTGTTCCTTCCGGTGCTTACGTGTACCGCGTGGGTCTCCGTATCGACGGCGGCGACGTGGTGTCCAGCGGTGTGGGCGGCGGTTCCGCTACCCCCACCCTTGGTCTCGGTCCCGCACTGGGCGTAGGCCTCACCGCCACCCCTTCGGCCAGCGGTTTCTTCGCTACTGTTGTTGGTTCCAACAGCCGTATTGAGAACGGTTCGTTCAACTCCAGCAACGCCTGGAATGATGCGAACATGCACGCCGTTACCTCCGCCACTACCTACAAGCTCTCCACCGTGGGCAACCTCGGCGGCGCAGCTGCTTCTGGTTTGGCTCAGGCTTCCGGTGTGTACGACCCCCGCGCCAAGACCGGCAAGCTGCTCGGCAAAGACAAAGCTCTGGCAATCTGCGAAGTTTGCTGGCTTGTTCCCGACGAGCCGCCCAAGCGTTCCGACGTGGCACTCCAACCCGCCGGTGTGGTGGAATCTTCGATCTACACCAGCACCTCTCCTTCGGCCTGATAAACTTAATCGGATGTCGACGGACGCCCCCTCCTCGGAGGGGGATTTTTTTTTACTTAATTCCTATCGATTTACGCAGTAGTTCTTGTTTGATCTCCTCTAAACGATCTTCTGGATTGATGCTGTATGTTTTTCCGGTTTCCACAAGGTCTACCAAGGACCTGGCCCAGTTTTCTGGGTTGACGTAATCCAACATTCCTGCTGTACGACTTAACGTTTCCGGACTGAATCCTCCACCTGCTATACCTAAACCGCGATGAACATCGCGTCGAACCTGGGCTTCCGGAGTTGCTTGAGTTTTAGCTACGTAGCGGACTACACTGGGAGCCACCGTGAGAACATCTGCGGGTTGTAATGCGCTTGCGGCTAATCCAGTTCCACCTACCGCAATACCTCGCGCTACCGCACGGCTAGGCGACATGCCGGCTCTCATGTTGGAACTTGTTTCGCCGAAGACGTTGACCACATCGCCAGCAAAAGGAATTGCCTGTAGCAATCGTCTTGCGGGTGCCGGGATCTGAGGTAAACCCGGTAAACGAAAATTAAAAGGCACCTACTTTAAGACCGTACACTATTGCCAGTTTAAGGTAGGATACCGTTCAGATACTGTTCACATAATGACTGTGACTCAGGTTAAAGAGTTCACTTACACCCCTAATGGCGTAAAAATTGAAGTTGTTAGTACGCATGACGATGGCGAGTACATGCTGGTGCGTTCGATTACTACCGGTAAAGTTTTTTTTGCGCATCGGAATCAAGTTATCGAAGAAGTGCGTGAAGCTGACCCCGAAGCTGCTCCTTCTAAACAACGGCGCGGACGTCAGTTAGTTAAACCTGAAGTGCCTGCATTTAATCGAGTCAACATCAACACAGCGCCTCCTCAGTTACTGACTCAGGTACTGAAAGGCGTGGGCATCAAAACAGCTACAGATATAAAAGAGTTGCAGCAGAGTATGCCTGGCGAACGTTTTACTAAGCTCGATCAGTTGAAGTCCATTAAGGGCATTAACTGGGACGAGGTTCTTGAAGACGGAAATGTGTACGTAGAATGATGTAAAGAAGTCCTGCTGAGACGTGGCACCTTTAACACCGCAAGAACTGGAGCAAATCCAGAGCTACTTATCTCAGCAGGGCGTTGTTTTTCAGCCCGATACAACAGACGCTACCAAACGAGAAGTCGTATATGCTGCAATAAATCAGCTAACACGTAATCCTGCTCAGACGTTTGGATACAGGTTAGATGATTACAATTTCAGTCGTGTTGCATATCACCTTGGTTTTAATATAGCTACGGTTCCTGCGGGGGATTATGCGCGTCTTATCGAAGCGTGTAATTCCGTTCCCAGCGAATATTACTTCGATAAGATAGTTCAGCAGGTAGAACGTTGTGAAGAAGCTGAGCGTCTGACAGAGTTGGCTACCGGAAGAGCGACCAGTCGTCAAGAAACTATTTTAGGTGACGTCAGTCGTTCTATTAATATTCAAGATAAAAGAGAAACAGCTAAAATCTGGCGTGAAAATTATCTATACGAGTGCGATAGATTAGCTCATATGCTTTACGTCCCAAATTACAGGGACCCCGTAACCGCTAGGTACCGGTTTGAACGCAGCGGTGGTGAATTCATTCAGGCCATTCCAGGACCTCCGGATGTGTCTCGTTCGGACCGTTTGTACTTTTACGCAAACTGGCGATAAACGCTATATTTATTAAAGACATAGATGCTGTATGAGCCTCGAAAATACTGGCGAAGGCTTGCGGGCCTTGTACAACCTCGCTACCGATCCCAGGGCTCTCCGGGCCATACAGCGTCTGCCGGGCGAGACAAGCCGACAGATAAATAATCTTTTAAATACTTTCAACGCTGCTGCTAAAAGCGGCACTCTGGGTTTTGATATTCAGAGAAAAGTTTTACTGCCAGACGCCCCCGCCCCTCGGCCCATTCCGACTAAAGCTGAGAAGGCTCTGCAACTCCCGTTGCCTCTTCAAACTCGTGAAGGCGTGCCGGTTTCTTCGCGCACTCCGCGGCCCACGGTCCGAAATCGCGAAACAATTCGTGCGGGTGCCCGCGAACGTGTCGCAGACATGCCTCGTGTGCGTTTACCCGGCGAAGCGCCAGGTCAATTGCACATTGAGTCAGCTCCTGAGCCTCAGTTTAATTACAGAGGTGTCCACATCGCTCCGGAACCGGAGTTTGGTCCCGGTGCACGTCCGCTATCTCTGCGAGAGGCTGACGCCGATACTATGAGTCTGCTTCGCACTCTTGAACCGGGGACAGCCGCGACTCTTGCTCGATTAGCAGACGATATTTCGACTGAGTATAACGTTTCTGCCGGAGAAGCTCTTAAAAACATTACTGGTCCTAGGGGCACAGATTATCTGGCTTATTTAAATACGGTTCAGAAAGGCCCAAGCGGTTCGATGGTCCCTCCTGGGGGCGGCCGAGCACTTCCTCCTGGCGGCGGCGCAGTTCCTCCGGGCGGCGGCCCAGCCATGGGCGGCGGGGATCACGGCGGCGCCTTAGTTCCGTCTCCTGCCGGTGGAGCCGGCCGTCCTTCTCCCGGCGTGGTCGATGACGTTATTGATCTCGAATATCGCCTCATTCGCGATTTACCTACCGGACAACGCGGCGGTGCTCTTGGTCGCATAACTGCTGACTTAGGTAAAGCGGTGCGTGAATCAGGTCTCACTCCCACGCAAATTAAAGCTTTGCTGGCTGGCGGCGGTGCTCTCGGCGTAGGCACGCTCATGGGCGTTATGGGGCGCGGCGATGAAACCGAGTCTGTCGTGCCTCTGACCGACGAACAGGCTTATCCCCGTCAAGGGACGGGTACTCCTTCTTCTCGTACGCCTGGAAGGATGCCCCCTTCAACCACCGGGCAGGCCGGCAGCGGTCAGGTTGTTATTACCCAGGACGGCGGCGATAGCGAATATCGGCAAGCACGCGCAAACGCATTACAAGCTGTTCGTCGCGGAGGTGGCGCAGCTCCTGGCGCTCCGCGCGCACCCATCGCTGCTCCTAGTCCTGATCCCAACGCACCGATCGCTAAGTATTATCAGCAACGTCAAGACTACGTATCGCAGCCTGAGGTTCTCAACCAAATTATTCGGGATGTCTCCGCTCTTCCCGGCGTGGCCCCACAAACTCCTGTTTGGGCTGCGAAGAACCCCACTCTGGCTTATGAGATGCTTCAGCGAGCTAAAGCACGACCTGATTTATCTCAACAAATGCCCCAGCCAACCACTGTAGTGATCGGCTCCCAAATGGGCACTGATTCTGTCAAGAACGCAGCTGGGAATTCTGCATACGCAGCTGCCGCGGCGGATAAATCGGCCGGTGCTTCGGATATCGAGGACGCGATTCGTCCTCTTCTCCTCCCTAAAGCTAATTATGTACCCCTTGGTGGGCGATTTATTCCCTCGGGCGGTTCTATTCCCGCTGTTCCCTTCGCTTGATTGAGGAGAGAAAAAATGTCTGCTGCCGACTTCTACCTTAACCCTCCTACCGTGAAGGGTTACGAGTTCCAAGCTCCTACGGGGATTAATTACGAGGGTTTTCGCCCTGATTTAGGTAATGTTCTCGACATTAACCTTCAGAATTTGGGAGAACCTTCCGCTCCAAGTCCCATGCAACCTGGAGCCCAGCCCGGTTGGGGTAAACAACTAGGGGATTTCCTTGGCGGTGTAGGTAAGCTTGGCGCCGGGTTAGGTGCAGGCATAGCTGCTGCGCGTGGCGATATGCCGATGGCGGGCCAGCTTCTGTCGACTTATTTCCAGGATAAAACTGGCGATAAGGACGAAAGCGAAGAATCTTCGTTGGCTAAAGCCCTGCGTGATCTGAAAGAAGCCGGTTTAATCTCGTTTCAGTTAAACACAGGCGACAAAAATACTGACAAACTCATGATTTGAGTTTAAGATCAGCACAATTATTCCGCACACCGAGCGCACCTAATGGCCTCTACTTCTACAAACAAGCAACCCTGTCTTATCGACCGCCCTTTTTTAAGGGGCGCTCGGATCACTAGCGCGACAGGGACTTGCAACCCCACTAACCCAAATCTGACTGATTTGATTCAGTTAGTTCGGGTAGGTGACCTTCCTTCTGAAGATGCCGCCCTGGTAGAGGATATCACCATTGTCAGCAACGAAGGCTATCCCGACAACAGCGGTCGACGGTCTGTTGATCTTGGTCTTTATGTTTACGCACCTAACCAAGCCGCTCCTTCTACGTCAGCTGCGTTGATGGTTGGTCGTGTTGAGGTTGGTCTCAGCGGTTCGACTCGAGGTATTCCTCAGAGTGTGCAGCTATTTGCCTGTAACGCTCCCACCCCGCAAGTGGGCGATACTAACCTTCTCGCTCCCATTCAGATCGGTAAATCCGAAGGCATTTACCTGGAGAAGGGGTACATTCTCGCCGTGGGCTACATCGGCACCGGAAGCACAGCGGTATCTGGCGGTTTAAGTCCATCTGGTATCACTGTATTTGCTCAGGGAGGATTCTATTGAACTGTGTCACGTAGACGCGGGTCAGACGACTTTAATTTCAAGCCTTTCAAGGCTACAAATCCTGCTGAGTTACCGAAAACAGTAAAGGGCTCCGACAACATCAAGGAGCTAAATTCTCCGTTACCGTTTAAACGTCGCTTTAGGCCAGCTTTAAATACCAAAGATTTTAGTCTTACAAGCGAGTACGACTACGCATCCCTTTGGGTTCGTTGGCGCCGCGGATATGAGCTGAGTATGTACTCTCAGCAAGCGTATGGAGGTTTAACTTATTCGTTTAAGTATTTCGTATCTGGTACTCCTGGACTGGGTGTGTTTCTACCCGGTATGTGTTTTATGTATCCGACCACGCGGACGGATATGCGCATGCACATGGTCGGCATTCGCCCTCGGGATTCGTTTAATTTCTTGAACTTTGGTTACTCGATTGTTTCTGTAACAGATTACGACGCAAACACGTATGCCGTGAAACTAAGCTCCACTTTCGGGGCTCCTATTTCTTTCTTTACTGGCGAAGTTTTATCTAATAGATTCAACGCAGACGGTACAGATAAACAGTACGGATTTAACAACTACACGGTCACAGCCGTGGGCATTGATAATGTGCCTGTCCCTCCGTCATATGCTCCTATATTCAATACTTTGTTTTTATCTCATACAGATAACACAAGCTGGGCTGTTGTCAATGAAAATACATTAGCCATCCCCGCCACCGGGCCTCCGGCGGTTGGAGAATATCTGACAACGGAGATGCGATCTCAGTGTACCTGTTCCGACTTTTTAGCTCGCGAAAATTTTAATCTATACGACGCGTCAATTCGCCGTAAATATCCGCGTACGCGCCCGCAGAACTTTGATCCTGGTTATTTTGACGCGGGTGTTGACGGATCGCCTCGTGTTGTGCCTTCGTCTGATAACCCTGGTTTCGTTAGAACATTTGGTTTTATTTATATTAATCAGATATACAATATCCCTAGTTTTTCTGAAGCGACATACTCGGATCCTAACTTTTTCTACTACCAACCAAAGTGGTGTAAGCATATTTACGCCGCAATGTGGGATCTCCAGCGCGCATACGATCAAGGCGTAGTCACCGGACCGTGGTTACCGCAACCAACAGACGAACCTCTGAACGAGTATTACAGAGAGTATTTCGAAAAAGAATTAGAGCGACAGACCACATTCCTGAAGCGTGAAAAAGATTTGGTCTGGTGGCAGCGATACAGCCCGGCTAAGGACGATATGCCGACGCACATGATGTACCCGGATATGTACAACATGATGACAAAGACGCTCAATGCCGGAGATTTATCAGGGCCGAATACTCTGCAGGGCGCAAGTTTCGAGATGTTTACGATCGACGAGTTCAACCCTTTCGATCCCGCATCTTTTGTTGTCGGGACGTATGATGGCGGCACATATGCAAACGGTGTTCTGGTTAATCAACCTACAAACGTTTTTGATGGCGGTCAGTATTTGAATGGGGTTATAGTTCCTCCGGCTGGTTTCCCTTCTTTAATTAATGGTGGTGTTTATTAAGTGACTTCAACACCCGTTATCCTTCTCCTAAAACGATCAGGTCAGTCTTCTGATCGTCCTCAAACTAGCGTTGTTCAGAACGGCGAACTTGCTATCGCCGTGGGCGCTGCAGATCCGGGTCTATATTTCGAAGACTCTGCCGGAAGCATCCGAAAAATCGGTCCTTCGCACTACGGAACAACTGCGCCTAATTCCACGCCTGTTGGTTTAGCCGGAAACTCCGTTGGTGAGCTGTGGACAGATAGTTCGACAGGAAGTTATTACTTAAAAGTCTGGACTGGCGGCGCCTGGCAAAAGGTAGGTGCCGGCTTTGCGGATTCAGCTACTACCGCAACCACGGCAACTACAGCTACCTTTGCTACTCAGGCTTCTACAGCTACCCTTTCTTCTGGAACGATTCTGGCTTCGGGTGCTGTATTTTCCCGAACAGCAACTTTAGCTTTGGGAACAATTTTAGCTTCAGGTGCTTTATTTGCTAATACAGCAACTTTAGCTTCGGGAGCAATTTTAGCTTCTGGAGCCATTCAGAGTTCTACGTTGGTCTTAAGTGGACTCCCTAATCCCGTTCTAAATCCGTCCGGAACTCTGATTTATCAGGTTCAGCCGTCTGGTGTTTTCGCAGCCGGTCTGTATGTTCGAGCTACCGATACTTGGCTCCTTGTTTAAGGACGCAAAGTGCTCTTGAGGAACCACGAGGCCTTGAACATCATCCCTACGAGTTCCGCCAAGTAGTTTTCAATATCTGGAGCATCGACTTCCTTTGCAATCTTTTGCAGATCTTTGGAAGTCATTCCGCAGGTCTCTAAATTCTTCAGATAAACAGTAAGTCCTTCACGGGTTTCATAAGCTTTTACATGTTTAAAGCCTTTGTAAGCGCTCAGTAAACCGCGCTCACACATAGGCATCAGAAAATCCATTGTGCGCACAAATTCGGCGATCTGGTCGAATTGCTCGATATGCGCTTCGTACTGTTCTTTCAGGAACTCATGAATCGGCAGAAACAGAGGACCTTCGACGTTCAGATGGAGTAAATGGCTTTGAACATAAAGTTGATGTAAATAAGAAGATAAAGACACCAGTCCAGAAATTAAATCCTCGACTGATGCCTTGTTCTCCTCGTCCCCCGTCTCCAGCTCTTCAAACATCTGCTCAGGAGCCTCTTGCGGCGCAGGCGTGGTGCTGAAAGAACCGGAGAACGTCATTTTTTCGCTATCAGAAAGAGCAAGCAGCCGCAGTTGCGGGCTCTGCAGTTTCCACTTTAGCGGCGGATGAAGTCTTCAGGTACTCCTCGAGTGCGTTTTTATTCACGCGATACAGAGATTTGGCGCCATTAGGCTGCAAATTCACGAAGATTTGCTTGGGCCATCCGCCGGGTTGGTTGGACTCAGTCAGAGCAATACGTTTGCGCACAAAACCAGAGCTGCAGTTCAGGAATTCAGCGGTCTCTGCGATTGTCAGAAGATTCTTGTCGTCAGGCATGACGATATAGAAGATGAATTACAGAGGACACTATAGAGCTTTTTCTGCTCTGCGTAGTCCTGTGTGGAGGAGTTCATGTACTCTTAAGGTTTCTGTTGAGCTGTGTGAAGCGTTGTAGTATTTACAATATTGTTAGATTCTGTGTCCATATGGCTATTCGTATCGCTGGGGAAATTTTTAAAAACTACAACGTCCCCAAACGAGACGTTCAGAGCGGTAAAGAATTCTCCGTGGCAGCCAAGGAAGGGGACACTGTGCGTTTAGTGCGCTTTGGTGATCCCAATATGGAGAACCGTAGTAACGAACCAGATCGACGCCGAGCTTTTCGTTCGCGTCATAGCTGTGACGAGAAGAAGAGCAAATTGACTCCGGGTTACTGGAGTTGTAAATCATGGTGAGTACAATGTGTTTTCATTTTATTTATAGCGCATAACGAAAGCTTCTATTTTTCGAAATAATGTGATACGGAGATACTGGGAGTTAGACTCTGAGTATCGGCAGCCGGCACATGGCCTCCAAGCGTGATTCGGAGCACACAGGGAACTTAGCCTGCGGTTTGACGCTAGAGGACGAGTTCGTACTTACACGCATTCGTACTAAAGCACACACACTACATAGTAAGGATCGCGATAATTATCTCTGGGATAAAGTGTTTAAGTTGATCTGCCGAGAGAGGGCGTATAAAACAGTAATGGCTGAAGTGGGCATCGCTGTGAATACAAACATGAAGTTATTTGATGACGAAGAACTGAAAGAAAGTTGAGCAAAGATTAAACTAAAATCAGCGGATCATATCCCTGCGATTTTCATCTTCTAGGCAAAAATTCAAAACATGCCATACACCACAGAGCAACTTAAGCAAATCGCTAGGCAAAAAGCCCGTGATTTTGGTGTTAATCCGGCTATTTTTGAGCGCCTTATAACTACAGAGTCTGGGTGGAACCCCGCCGCTGTTAGTCCTGCCGGAGCGCAAGGACTGGGTCAGTTGATGCCTGCAACTGCTCGGGGCCTTGGTGTGTCTGATCCGTCAGACCCGGTTCAAAACATAACAGGAAGTGCTAGGTACCTCAGTCAGCAATTAAAACGTTTCGGGTCATATCCCAAAGCTCTGGCTGCGTATAACGCAGGCCCCGGCAACGTGGAGAGATACGGGGGTATTCCGCCTTTTAAAGAGACGAGAAATTACGTAACCAAAATTTTAGGCGGGACCGCTGTTCCTACGGGGGGCATGATGGCTCCCCGCGGCCCAGCGCAAACTCCAGCCCCTGTTCCAGCTCCTGCTAATGCCGCGCAACGCATTCAACTTCCCCGATTCGACCTTCGCGGCGCTTTGAAAGGTCTGCTGCTGCGTTCAGCTGTCGAAGGTTTGGGGACACCAAACAGCGCAGCCGAAGCTATACAGCTCCAAAACCGTGCCGCTGAATTGGCGGATGCCGGCTACGAGGATGAAGCGGATGTTCTGGAGTCGCAGTCGATCAGCAAGCTAGCCGAATCGACGCAGCAAGTAGGTTTAGATCCATCAACATTAGCTAAAAACATCTTGGAGCTCAGGCAGCAGCAGACGGCATATAACGCAGAGGCTTCTCAGATTGAACGAACACTCAACGACGTGGCCGTGAGTCAGACGGCGCAAGCTGCTGGTGTTAATACCCAGACAGGGGCTAAACCGGGCCAAGGTTTCGCTAAAACTGGCGGAGGTATTTCGTATCCGAATGCTGTTGTCACCTCTGCCGTCGATGCCACGGGCGAACCTGGCTTGGATTTTGCGCTTGCGGGAGGGGCTAACGCGATGTTTGCGACGCCTTTTAATGCTCAGGTTTTAAAAGTCGTTCGCGAACCTAACGCCGCTAATCGAGGTCCAGGCGGCCGTGGGTACGGTAACTATGTTGAGCTTCGAGGTGTTACTCCTGAGGGTAAACCTTTCGACACCTTGATTGCTCACTTTAACGAAATCAATCCGAATCTAAAGCCCGGTATGCGTTTAGCGGCGGGCACGCCTCTTGGTTTACAAGGGACTACAGGTCGCGCTACGGGTCCTCACATTTCTATGGACTTCTTTGATCCCGGAGCTTCTACAGCTAGCCCAGAAATCCTGCGGATAAGAGATATTGTTGCTGGTAGAATTAAGCGAGGCCAAGCACCTTTCGGATAATGGGTTTATTCGGTCCTAGTCCTGCTGAGCGTGCTCAAGCTTCGGTAAATACCGCACGCGATATTCAGAAGCGGACTATCGTTGCTTTACGGCGTCAAAATCAGAGATTAAAAAAACGAGCGAATAAACAACAACAAGCTATAAGCAACCTGGCTCCGATGAGGCCTAAGGAGGCCACTACGCAACTTTCGCAAGATTTTTACAAGACGATCGGTGATATCGGCAGCCAGTACAGTCGACAATTAGCTCAATATGATCCGAATCTGCTCGCTTCACAATCAGCGAAACGGTTTGCAGGTATGTTGTCCTCGAGTTTGAGCGATTACACCAATCGGCTTAACCAAGCAAGTCAAGCTGGAAGTGCTCGGTTATATGCAGCGTTATCTGCACCCATCACACAGTTCCAAAAATTAGCGGAAGATCCTGCTTTTAATAATCTGCTTAATCAGACGTTTATGTCCTACGCGAGTAATCCGCCTACAGTTACGAGCGACGTGGAATCCATGAAGCAACTATATACATACAATGTCTGACGACATAAAAGAGTCAAAACACGAACGAAAGGTCAGGTTTCACAGCGAAGCTCCTTTTGCGAAACACGATTACCGCTATCGAAGCCGCGATGTTATTCGTATGGCCGGTAAGGTCTGGTCGGAAGGCCCGAGCGAACGGCGTCAACGCTTAGAGAGAGAAAGGCTCTCAGGTAAATCTAAATCCACCCCCGTGGGTCTCGGATTTGCTGAGCGAGATGCTTACGGCCCGAATGACAATTTCGGGACCGCACGTTTTCTCAGTAATATACGCGCCCCAGAGGACTATAGAATTCAATAAAGTCCCTGACTCTTTCTTCTGGTTTAGTTGATTCAGGCATATATAAGATAAATCCGTAACATCTTGTGTTAGTTATTTTTGGAAGATCTGGCGTATCCAAGTGAAGCGCAGGTTTCTCCTTTAAAACACACATGGGAAGGTCTAAGCCGATCTTCTGCGTGGTTATTAATGCAACTTCTGTCGAGGTTAGAAAAATAATGGCTTCCTCGAAGTTGTTTCTTAGATACTGCCGATAGCACTCCTCCAACCACACGCGTTGAGCTGACTTGACGAAGCGCTTTTTTCTGCGGAAAACGCTGGAATCGGGCGGTTGTTCGTCGTAAGTCAGGCTGTCCCTGGGCGGATATAAATATACGTTTTTAGCTTCCCACTTTTGCCGAAGACCGTTATCTTTCGCAGTGAAATAACGATCTGCGTTTATTAAAGTGTTCGCGGATTTACTGGAAGCCGGGTCTAACTCGACGCGGCCTCCGAAAAACGCAGATGTGATTCCGATTACGTCTGGCGGAGAGACGAAATCAGTCGCGACTTGCGGCATCAGCGATCCCGTCGAGTCGAGAATTTGCTTCGTCTAAATCGATCACGTGGGCACTTATCCCGTATCGAGAGGCTAAGAGGACCAAAGCTTTATCCTCTTTACTCCCTACTTTCTGAACAAGACCGATAGCTTCCGATAAAAACTTTGCTGTATCCGCGTCACACATTTCTTCTGCTAACGCCATATCCGTTTTTAAGTCCGCTACTGTCATGTACACGCTTTGATCTGGCTTAGCGGGATTGAAGCACAGAGCTCCTGCGCCGGATGCCTTCCGAAATTCTTGGTACAGGGTCACGATGTCCCCTGTTATCATTTTGGCCGTATTAAGACCGATACGGTTCTTTACTTCTGACTTACCGAACAGATCTTTAGCAAGTTTGTCGCGTTCTTTGGAGTTAGCCATTTTGATAGTTGGTGAAGTTCTGCCACGCTGATTCCAAGACTTTAGTCGCATCAAAGAGGAATGCGGAGGTATTGGTTTCCGCCGGGTCAAGCTTGCAGTAATGACGGCCTTCAACCAAACCAGCAGTACCGCCGCTCGCAATGCCAGTATGAATAAGTTTATCGATAACCACAGGAGCGACGTTGAGCCTCGAAGCAATAGCTTTTTTACTAACAAACGCCGTGGTGACCTTGTTTGCTTTTGCATTTGAAATAATTTGAAGACTGGTGTCGATGTTGGTGAGGACTTCAATCAGTTTTTTAAGATCTTTTGTGATGTCGAGAGTCATGGGAAATGGTAGGGAGGCCGCCCCATCACCGGGTACCCGGCAATGCGGTTCGTTTACAAGTCGTAGGAAACGACAAAAACTACGACTACCTCCCAAGATACTGCGTAAGGGCCGTTCTTACCAGACGCAGCGAGTTGAGTCTAAGGTAGTCTCATCCATTCTGCATTAGATAAATCTTCTACAAATTTTAATTTGTTGTTAAATCCGCTTCTGACCCTTTGTCTTATGTCGGACGCCTCAAAGCGTGATCTGTGGTGATAAGGATTTACGCATCCGATAGTTCCGCAAGTTCGTTTCAGAGTGTTGTTACCGATATCAGCTTTAAAGAAAGCGTAGTAAACATTTGCGATTTTTAATCTCTTACCTTCTAATCTCAAATGCGTAAACGATGATTTCCAACACTCGTAAAGGTCTTGATTCTGAAGAGTCAGTTGAGTGAGAACAGCTCTCAATTCAGGTTTTATGTCATCTAGACACGGAAATACCGGATCTAGATCAATTTCTTTAAGACAGTCTTGGCAAACTGTATCAGTCTTTTTGTGAGACTCATTTTTTATGCAGGTCACAGCAGGCTTTCAAGCTGAGTAACGAAATCATCAGGCTCTTCGATCAACAGTTCAATGAGTTTTTCCACGGTTTTACGAATATCTTTTTCTGACGTTTCGGTTGCTTTGCTTTCGTTCAGCATCAACCAGTACTTATGGGCGTTAAGAAGATAAAGGTGTGTCTGTTTCGCCCGCAGAGCTTGCGTTTTCCAGCGATCAAACTCAAAACTGCTGTTGTGCCGACTGCTTCCAGTTTTTAGCTCCAGCTCGCGAATCTCGATTTGAAGCTCGATATCGCGGATTGTGTACTCCGTAGATGAAATCTTAGCTTTGCACTCTTCGATAGATTCAGGTTGCTTGTTATCGGAGTAGATCCACGCAGGGAGATTCTCGATAACGTATTTAGCGTCCCAGAGGCTGGGCTTAATAGGCGTAGCAGTGGTCATAATTCTAAAATTTGCTTAATCAGAGTGTTGAAACGGCCGTTGACGCAATACAGCACGTGGTGTTCAAATGAAATTTTGATGACCAAATCGTACTTAATGAGTCGATTTAAATCTCGTAAGATTTTGAGTTTAGAAGCTCCGAGATTTCCGATTAGGTCTGCTGTAGACAACGGTTGGTCTGATGCTAGCAGACCGATTAAATCTCCGTAATGCCTTATGCAAGCACAGATTTTTTTATATTCGTGATCGTTCGAAGAGACAAGTCCCTGTTGTATTTCGATTTCAGCATCTCCTGAATGGTTTTGTTTCGTATCTTGCGGGCCACCCATGTTTTGACGTCCTCTCGCATTTCAGGTGTGACTTTAGTAGCTGGGCTTGCGGTCAGCATCATGTGATACGGATTAACACATTCTGGATCTCCGCAGGTTGTCAGAATTTTATCGGCGTCAGAAAGAGCGACGTTGTGGAATTTGGCATACACGAATCGCCTCGGTCTCATAATTGTCTTATCTGTAGAATCGACAAGACGGGCAAAGGTACAAGGCAGATAAATGTGCTGATCGGGCGTCAAGGCCAACCGATTCTGCTTGAACCAGACGGCGACCTTATCCGATGGGCTACGGGCGGCCCGCAGCTCCTCTAGGCAGATCGGACAGGCGTAGACCCCGAGGACGGGGTGGGACCGTTCTAGGTCGCTTGTCGCCACGTGGATGGTTTCGTGGCGGCCGCATTTGCAGTCCAGACTCGAGACATCGCCGCGCTCGACGACTTGGAATGAGTCCAAGGTGTAGAGCTTTGAGATTGGGCCTTCGGAGGGCTCAACCGGCGTTTGGACCAGTAAGCCCAGCACTGAGACCAGTATGGGGTTGAACATAGACGTACACCAAGTTGCACGGTGTTCACCCAAGGATAGCACGGTTAACCTTGACCCTTCTAATTACTTTTTCTCTTAAGAGGGCTACTTAACGCAACTTGCCTGTCGCACTTGAGTCTCGGCTTAGCGGCTTAGTTACGTTATTTAATTAGGGTGTCGGTCGCGTACGCATACTATTACCTAATTTAATTTTAAATATATTTATAAATCTCCGCAGACACGCAATTCACGTTATACCGACCCTCCTAAAAACTTTTTTTCCGGTCAGTCGAGCACGAATCCAGCGTGGGTTCCGGTGGTTTTGGTAATTCTTAAGGTTGTCTGTTAATATTTGTGCATAACACACCTTAGGTGTTCCCTGTGACGACTCTGACTGACCTGCCTTCTCCTGCGAACGAGAGCCCTGATGCCGAATTCTGGGCTGAGTGCCGTCGACGTGCTTTAGAATGGAACATACCCGCCTGGCAGCTCGCTGAGGAGGGTTTTCAGCACCCTGCCCTTGACGCGCGCACACGTAGGGGGTAGGATTCACATTCACATCAACTTAAATTTTTAAAATGTCAGAGACCCTGACCGAAGCTCAGCGCGAGTATCGATTCCAACAGCTTTATGAGATGTATATGGAGGGCAAGTCGTACCGTGAACTGGCCGCCCTCTTTAAAATCAGCGCTGAACGTGTCCGCCAAATTTTACATTCGGGCGTTAATGACACTCAGTTAAAAGAACTGCGTCGCCGAATCGATAACCGGTGTATGAACACCTGGAGGGCAAAAGAAGTTTGTAACTTGCTGGACGCAGGTCACAGCTGCCGCAAGGTTTCTGAGATTTTGAATATCTCGATCTCGGCTGTTAAACGTGTTTCAGCTCGGCATAGGAAAAACGCACCAGTTCGCCTTACACCGGGAGTAAAATCAATTTAATATCCGATCTTAGTCCTTGCAGGATGTAGAATCGAGATTAGGAGGCTAGATGTAAACTTTCTCGATGACCCTAGCTCCTTGCCCCACTCACGGAAGTACATATCGCGCTCTACATGAGCATAACTTCCGCGGCATCGTGGAGGTCATCGACGATCTTTTCCTTACTATTTCTGGAGTCGTGGGAACAACTAGCTACTCCAGGTGCGCCGTAGGATACCCTTGGAATTTCGAGGGTATTGTACGTGCGCTGGAAGATCTTAACACTACTATAAGCGGTATCCAGGGCGGCGGAGGTGCAAATATCGCCGCTGGTTCTGGTATTTACACAACTACTAGCGGTGACGTCACTCTTATTAACAGCGCTATTGTTGGCGGTTCTGGTGTTTATATCACTTATAGCGGCAGTTACGTAGAGGTTAACGCCAGCGTCACTAGTGCTTCCGGTATTATCTACACCGCAGGTTCTGGTCTTTATCTCTCTGACGGCGGTACTCGCTTTAACGCGCTGCGTACCGGCGGCGGGGTGACTGTATCCGGCAATCCGGCGACGCCTACCGCGAATGGCGACCTTTGGTTTGACACGAATCAGGGGCGACTTTTCGTGTACGCCAGCGGTAACGGCGTATCCTCGCCCGCGTGGTACCAGACCAATAGCGAGGCCTTTGTTCTTAAAGGAGAGCTTCCACCATCTGGAGCCGGTCTTAACGCGCCTCCTCGAGATGGCGCTATTTGGTTTAATACGCTTGTCGGCAATCTATTTATTTACGATGCTGTGACATCGGGTTGGTACGAGAGCGGACCGTCAAGATCTTTTGCTTACGGGTCCGTCGCACCCGCCCCCGCTACTGAGGGTGCGGGATGGTATTCAACAGCAGATAATACACTTAAGGTTTGGAACGGCAGTTCCTGGATTACCGCTTAGACTCTGATCGCATTTTTAGCTGCTCATGGCTAAACCTAAAGGCGTCTTGAACAAGATTGAGTCCAAGCCCAAAACCACTTCGATTGGGTGCAGTGTTTTGTCCCGGCCTAAGCGTCGCGGCAAGAAGCGCTATCGCGGCCAGGGTAAGGGCTAAACTGTAATTATCTATAAGGTCGAGATGGCGACGACAAGTTTTAGAGCTGGCGAATCCATCTCGGCCGGCCAGGCTGTTTATGTGACAGCTTCGGGTTTTCTGCATAAAGCCAGCGCTGGTAATTTCACTCAAGCCTCGGTTGCCGGCGTGGCCATCGACAACGGCACGCCCGGTTCTCTTGTACGCGTACAATCTGACGCTGTTTACTCCAGTTTTTCTGGGCTGACACCCGGCGATTATCGCTTTTTGTCTATTTTGACTTCCGGTCAGCTTGTTTCTTACAGCGGCTGGGCCGCTGAATTAAATAGTACAGTTTTATCTGGCGCGTACTTAACTAACATCGGTCGCAGTGTTTCTACGACTAGCGTCGATGTGGAGATCCAATCGCCTATTTTTGTTCGTAATCCTATCTGATTCCGGCTGTTTTACTGGAATCGTTTAATTCGTGAGTTGCGTATTTTATAATGACCTTTAGCGAACTCATTCGGCCCTAAAACGGAGTTTATTGATCATGGGTAGGATTCGTTTAACGGGCGCAACTAGCGGTTTTACCGAACTCCGGGCTGCTAACGCTGCAGGTAATAACACCATCACTCTCCCTACGACAACTGGCGGCGAGGTAATCGTTAGCGATAGTTCTGGGAATGTAAATATAGATAGCGGCACTTTTTACGTTGACGCTTCGAATAATCGAGTAGGGATTGGCAATACTACGCCCAGCTATTTGCTAGATCTACTTGGGAGTGCTCCGCGAATCCGCGTAAAAGATTCCTCAACGGGCGCAGCCTTCCATCATTTTGAAAATAACTCAGGAAACTTTTATCTTGGGATTGACAACAGCACCGGAGGATCGCTGAGCGCAGGCAACTATGCCAGGGTGCTGTGGTCTCAAGGCGCATACCCGCTTGTATTTGCGACAAATGACACACAGCGGGCTCAAATTGACTCAAGTGGGCGCCTCTTAGTTGGTACGTCTAGTGCGCGTGACAAGTTTAATAATTCAGCATCAGGGCAAGATCCGCTG
>Ga0129333_10001534_pt1 | contig 20992 bp, 23 predicted proteins | sample CPB6_08_DNA_FD_94474 | JGI IMG/M metagenome (GOLD analysis project Ga0129333, IMG submission 94474) | Freshwater to marine salinity gradient microbial communities from Chesapeake Bay, USA - CPBay_Sum_0.6_0.8_DNA | ecosystem: Environmental > Aquatic > Marine > Coastal | place: USA: Chesapeake... | reverse complement strand
CCTGCGTCTGCCCTTGAGCAAGAGCGTTAGGCTGTGACACCTCGTTAGTAGCCGCCACCGTTACAGAAATAGTACCGTGCGATACCGCCGCCGCAGCGACCTTGACTGCGCGGCTTATGACTACGGTTCCAGTGCGCGCGTTCACGATTACCCTGGCCGGAGGCTCGCTTGGACGAACCTCAATATTTTCGATCTCCGCCACGAACGTAACCCGCTGGGTCAAGTCTTCTGGGGCCTTTATCGCGACAGACATCGCGTCGATCGCGTTTGCAATACCATCGCCAAATCGAGCATTAATGGCGTTGACAATCGCAGAAACCGTAGAGAAGTCGGCCGATCGCGTGTTGAGAACCACCTTGTCAGAGCGTGCAAACGGCGTCTGGACCTGGCGCTCCACGGTTGCGCCGTTGGGGATTCTTCCCGCGGTGGGCACCCCGATAGTCACAGACGAACCCGCGGCGCTGGCGGATACCCCGGTCACGTTGAGCGCGCCCTGAGCAATCGCATAGACCTGCCCGTCGACACCCCTAAGACTGGTCATTACCAAGCTCCCCCCACGAAGGCTTGAGGCCTTACCCAGGGCGGATACGTTGACATCGATACGCTGTCCTGGCTTTGCAAGCCCCGGGAGGTCGGCTGTCACCAGTACCGCAGCCGCGTTCTTGAGGTCGAGCTTGCCCGGCAACGCTGTAGTCTCGGCGTCTGTCATAGATCCGTCGGCTTGCAGGCCAAGCCTCAGCATCATCTGTCGAACGCTTTGGGTAGTGAATATGAAGTCGTTACCGTCACCGGTACCGTTAAGGCCAACCACCACGCCGTAACCAATGAGTTGGTTTGACCTTATAGCGGCAACGCTCGCGAGGTCTTTTATCCTGTCCGCTTGTGCAGCGTGAATACACACCAGGCCAAGGAGCAGGAAGACAAATTTAAGTATGCTTTTCATACTAGAACGGCCAAAGCTTCCAGATGAGTTTGGTGCCCCAACCCGCCTTGTTAGCGTCTGCAAGGTCACCGCTGCCTCGGTACGATATTTGAGCGTTCGCTAGGCGACTCGACTGCACGGTGTTGTTTCTCGCGATGTCTACCGGCCTCACTATCCCGCTCAACTGAATGACTTCTGTCCCCTCAGATAGTTGCAACTGCTTTTCACCTCGCACAACTAGGTTGCCGTTGGCAAGTACCTCAACTACAGTGACAGCGACTGCTCCCTTGATCGAGGCCTGTTGCCCAGCAGTCCCCGTGCCCTCGCTTGAAGTTTTTGCACCCGAAAGGCTGATCCCATCGAGAAACGGAGACGCGTTACGGATCTTACCTAACGCACCAGAGGGGATTGCGTCAGTACTGGAATCTCTGGATGCAGTTGTATTTTGGGACCTGGCAGCTTGCGCTGACTCGTTGAGTAGCACAGTAATTACATCGCCCACCCTGAAACTAAGGCCCTGACTAAAGAAGTCTATCGCCGTGCCCCCGCTAAAAATTGCTCCGTCCGGAACCTTTTCCACCATCTCAGTGGCAGGATACGCTGGGGCAAACTTGGCGTTGGTCTTTAGATCAGCCTGCTGGTGTACGCAGCCAGCGAGAATCACGCCAAAAGCGGGGAGAAGGGCCCTAGAGAAAATTTGCATGATTAGAGATTTTGGTTGAGGTAACGGAGCATGCCGTCGACAGAACTAATCGCTTTCGAGTTGATCTCGTAAGCGCGCTGAGTCTCAATCATGTTGACCATCTCCTCAACAACGTTTACGTTTGAAGACTCTAGTGCGCCCTGCATAAGGGTGCCAGCTCCTGCCTGACCCGGTACCAGCACGACCGGGGCCCCGCTGGCAGTGGTCTCCTTCATAAGGTTTCCCCCAAGGGCCTGGAGTCCTGCCGGGTTAACGAAACGTGCGATTTGAATTTGCCCCAGGACCTGAGAAGCCCCGCCAACCACCTCAGCCTTAACCGACCCGTCTTGACCAATACTAATGCTGAGTGCGTTATTTGGGATGGTTATGGCGGGCTGTAATAGGGTTCCGTTGTTAGTTACAAGCTGCCCGGTTGCAGAAATTTTAAACGCACCGTCCCGCGTGTAACCTATAGTTCCGTCGGCCTGAGCGATCTGAAAAAAACCATCGCCCTGGATAGCAAGGTCGAAAGCATTTTTTGTCGTGATGAGATTGCCCTGTGCGTGCGTCTTTTCGGTAGAGACTATCCGCACTCCCGTGCCCACCATCAAGCCCGTGGGCGACTGCGCGTCAGCGCCAGCCCCCACCTGCCCCCCCGGGGCTCTCACTTTTTGGTACAGCATGTCTTCAAACACCGCGCGGTCTCTCTTGAAGCCCGTGGTGTTTACGTTTGCCAGGTTGTTGGAGATGGTCGACATGCGCGTCTGCTGCGCGTCGAGGCCTGTCTTAGCAATCCATAAAGATGCATCCATTTTTTACTCTTTCCTTAGTTAGCCAGTTAGCTTCAGGAGCTGCGCCCCTCGCTCATCATTGTCTTGAGTTTCCTTAATGATCTTTATTTGCATCTCAAAGGATCTCGAGTAGTCGATGAGTTTGACCATCGCCTCAACTGCGTTGACGTTGCTACCTTCCAAAGCACCCGGTGTCAACGAGGGGGGTTCCTTTCCCCCGGTTATGTCTGTACCTTTTGGTGCGCCAAGCGGCTCAAAAAATCCATCCGATCGTCTGACAAGCTTTGTATTTGAGGCGTCTCTTAACAAGATCTTTCCAACGAGTTGCGACGCCACCGCTCCCTGCTGCCTTGGGTCCCTGGCGTAGACGCTGCCATCAGGGGTAATGTTTACCTCTAGGCCTGCGGGTATCGTTATGGTCCCGGCATCCCCCAAGACTGCGTTACCGGATCCAGTCTCCAACACGCCGGTTTCGCTGACCCTCAGGTCCCCTCTGCGGGTAAATCCCCGCTCTCCACGCTCACCTTGCACCGCCATTACAGTTTGGCCGTTTAAGGAAATATCGAGAGGTCTACCTGTGCTCATCACTGCACCTGGACGCATGTTGATCGTGTCCGTCGCCTCGACCCTGGGCTGGTATCTTGAATCGAATCCTACCCCCTCCGCCTTAACAGATCGCATAGCCGTCTCGAAGCTTCTCTTGAATCCGCTTGTAGAGATGTTGGCAAGTTCGTTAACTAAAATTTGCCTGGTTACGGATTGCTCGGCCAGGGCAACCGCCGAGTTAAAAATCAGCTTATCCATTTGTGTTTATTTAGTTGCGGACGTTAATAATTGTCTGCGTCAGGGTGTTGTTCGTCTCAATAGCCTTTGCGTTTGCTTGAAAGTTACGCTGTGCAGTAATCAAGTCGATAAGCTCTTGGGTTAGGTCAACGTTTGACCGCTCAAGGGCACCCGCCCGAACAGTACCAAAGCCGGCCGTTCCTGCCTCACCCAGCGTCGCGGTTCCAGAGGCTGAGGTAGCAAGGAAGCTGCTGTCACCTAACTGCCTGAGGCCTGTCGGTGCGGTAAAGTTAGCAAGAATAATTTTGCCAAGATTCTTTTGGTTTCCGTTTGAGTAGTTGGCGCTCACAAGACCGTCGTCCCCGATATTCAGCCCCATAAGGTCTCCTTCGGGTCGACCGTTTTGGGACTGTGCGATTACGGAGAAGGGTGACGAGAACTGCGTTGAACCCTCGTAGTTAATTGAGAAGCTTAGCGTCGTGCCGGTGTCGCCAATGGTGGTTGGTTTAAATCCAACCGCAAGTAGCGGCGAGACCAGAGACCCATTGGCGCTGAAGGTGAGCTCCCCCTTGTCGAGGTATACCGGCGACCAAAGGTTTTGGGTCAAGGTGTCGTTATACCCTGCAGGCGAAGTCGTCTCATTACCGTTCCGGTCCACATATAATTGAACGTTGTCTTTGTTTACCGCTTGAACTGGGGAGCACCACTGCTCGGTCAGACCTTTCGCGCTCTCGAGGCCTGTCAAGCCCCAAATACTTGGGCCGGTGACCTTCAGAAATGAGTCATCACCCTCCGTGCCGCTGGTAAATGTTAGACAAGTTAGGTTGCTCGCATTGCTGCTGTAAGCGACTTTCACGCCATTCACCGTGCTCCCGGAGGCGTCCTCTAGTGAGTTGATACCGTTCTCGAGCGCTTGACGAAAGGTCTCCTTGGTGTAGGTCACGTCGGTGGGGAGCGCTACAAGTCCGGTCACATTGTCAACGGTCACAGTGAACTTACTCGTGTCTGCGGACAGCTGAAACGATCCCGCCAGGCCCTGACCTATCGAGTTACCGGTAATTACTGCGGGACTTGACCGCACGCCGCGTGTGGCTGTGCTCTCTGTGCTGGTCTCTCCTTTATCAATCTTGAATATGGCGTTAAAGTTTGCAAAGTAGTTGGATGGAGTCGTCACGCCGCCAACGATGGTTTCTTCCGGATCGACTATCTCGATCGCTGATGCGTCACCCGTTGTGCCAGACAGGATTGTGAAAAGGCCCTTGGTGTCATCAAAAGACACCTTTATCCCGTAGCGCTGGTCACTCAGGTTGTAGTTCGAGTTGTAGCTACGTAGCGTCTCCCCGTTGGGTATCACTACAGACCCATACAAGCCGCTCTCGTTGTCGATTTCTCGGAAACTATTTGAAAGACCAAATAGCTGGTTATAACTACCCGCATAGCCCTCAATTTCCAGAGTTCCTGCCAGCCCTGCTGTGTTAAAGGCAAAGTTTTGTCCTACGGGGTCGTATTGGACAAGTAAGTCATCATTTAATCCCAGCGCTTCTCCAGAGCCAGTTAATGCCTCGTTGATCGCGGCCTGTAATTGTTCTGTAGTGACTGACGTTACATCATTACCAGTCAAATCAACATGTACATTTAGCGGGTCCATAACTTCGCCGTTCCCGCTGGCGGGTGTAAACCTTAAGGTAAAGAGGTTAGCAAGGCCTGAATTGTCCGTGTAATCCGAGAGGTCAAAGTATCGCTGGTCACCGTATGCCTTGTTAATCTTGTTTTCAAGATACTGGGCCAAATCGTTCCCATTAAAATCTTTTGAAACACCAACGTTATCTAGTAAATCAGACAAGTCTACTTTTGTTGGGGTTGGGGAGTTGTCTACGTTTAAATAGAAGGCTATTTCTTTGTCTTCTGCGTCGGCAATTATGTCCCCCGGGTTATAAGTGCCAGTCTTGAGTGCAGTGGTAGCCGTTCCGCCCAAAGCACCCCCGTTGAGTGCCGCTGGTGAGGACGCGCTCTTTACGTTTAGGGTGTCCAAGTTGATAAGTTTTGTAACCCCCCTAGCGATTAACTGTGGTGGAATTGCTGACTCTGGCTGGACCTGTCCGTACTTGTTAACGAACAGTAGTTCTCCAGTCGGGTCCTGTGCTTGTGTAAGATACTCGTCGAGCGAGGTGTCACCGATGTAGACGTGCGTCTGCCACTTGTTGCTGGGATCGAGGGAGCTGGCACGCTGGGTTTTCAGATAATAGACGGTCGCCTGGTACTCGTTTCCACCGGCGTCGTACACCGAGACGGTAGTTGTCAGGTTGTACGTACTGGGATCTTTGGGATTAAAAAGGTTAGGGTCAACCACCTGCGCATCGGCCGGTAGGTTTACGCCCAGATCAATGGCAGTTGTTTCAGCAGCGTCTCCAGTCGTCGATCTGGGGATGGTGAGCTTCTTCAGCGCTGTTAGGTCGGCCTTGCCACTTGAGTCAACTGGCGCCGCCATCAGGGACTGCCCGGCGGTGTTTACTACAGTGAACGAGTCGTCAAGCTGAAAGTTACCAGTTCGCGTATAAATATCTTGTAAGCCGTCAGCAGATTTTAGCGGGAAAAAACCATCCCCAGTGATTGCGACGTCTAGAGAGTTAGCCGAAAACGCTACGTTACCCTGACTAAACTCTTGGGTCACCGACTTCAGGGCGACCCCCTGACCAGCAACCGATGAGGCTTTTTGCAGCGGGGAGATAGCAAAAATATCACCGAAGTCCGCACGGGATCGCTTGAAGCCGGTGGTGTTAACGTTGGCTATATTGTTACTTGTTACAGAAAGCTGGGTAGTTGCAGCGTTTAGGCCTGTGAGTGCGGTATAAAACGACATTTTTTATCTCCTGACCAAAATACTTTAATTAGTTTGATACGTTGGTAACCTGAGACAACGGTAGAGTCATGCCGTTACTCAGCTCAAGAATTAGTTCACCACCACTTGGCTGGACAACACTTGTCACCGTGACTGGTGTTGCAATCGATATCGTGTTGACCGTACCAAACGTGTTTACCTGGGCCTTGATGAGGTAGTCGCCCTCTGGCACGATTGCCCCGGTACCGTCACGGCCGTCCCAGGTCACAAGCACGTCGCCCGGCGCCTGTCTCCCTAAGGACTGGCTAAAGATCTTGTTCCCCGAGGTCGTATACACACTGAGCTCGACCCCGTCAGCGCCATTAGGAACGTTGATCACCCCGGAAATATTTTTTCCTGGCACGAAGTGCGCGGCCCCAGTCGGTGGGGTCACCTTTTTGCCGATAAGGGACGTCCCTGTAAGAAGCTGTACTCCCTGCTGCGCCTTCACGAGCGCGCTAAGAGAGTCTGCCATCTTGGTACTGGCCTCGAGCTGAGAAAATTGGGCAAGCTGCGCGACGAACGCCTCATTTTTTACAGGCTCTAGTGGGTTTTGGTTTTGTAATTGGGTCGTGAAAAGCTTTAGGAAGGCGGACTGGTCCATTTCGCCCTTCTGGGAGACCCCCCCCGATGTCTTTGTGCTGGATATGCCGGAACTCCCCGCAACAGAGCCCGTTGTTACTCCCTGAATTGTGTTTGTGGCCATATTATGATTTACGACTTAGTAAGCTCTATCGTCCTGGCTAGTAGCTGCTTTGTTGTACTAATTACTTCAATATTGTTTTGGTAAGCCCTAGAGGCGGCGAGCATCTCAACCATCTCGGTGACCTCGTTTACATTGGTGTGGAATACGTAACCCTCCTCGTTCGCAAGCGGGCTGGCGGGTTCGTAAACTTTTTTTACTGGGGTCGGATCATCAATAATGTGGTCCACCTTCACGCCACCAACAGTCGGTGCGCCAGCGTTGGTCATATTTTCGTCGAGAAGCGCCTTGAATATAGTCCTCTTCGCCCTAAATACCTCGTCCTCCTTACCCGCAACGGTTCCTGCGTTAGCCAAGTTTGACGATGTCGTATTCATACGAACCATCTGAGCATTTAATGCCGTACCCGCGATACCAATTATCTTGTCTAGACTCATCACTCACCCCTTATAGATTTTCGCAAGCTCGAGACTCTTGACTCCAAGAATCCAAGGGTGGCCATGTAGTCGGCGGATGCCTTACCAAATTTTGCCTGCTCGACTGCTAGCTCAACGGTGTTTCCATCGAATGCTGTATTGAAAGGCACACGGTACTTTTCGATGTCAGCGCTTAATGTCTTGTCTTCTGCAATATGTTTCATGTCGGTCGTAGCCATCCGGCGAACCTGCCCGTCTAACGCCCTTGACATAGCTTCGCGAAAGTCTAAGTCCTTCGCCTTAAAATGAGGCGTATCAGAGTTGCTAAGGTTTTTAGACAAAAGTTCAAGCCGCCTACTGCGTAGACTTAAGGCGTCGGCGTGAACTCCGAATAATTCGTTAATGTTCATAAATTTGACGATAAATACTCACGCCTTGAACTTGAGCATCTTCTGTACCACCCCGAATAAATTTATAGTTTGTTAGCCTTCGGCAAATTAGTTCCGCCTGAGTCGGCAATTTTTTGCCGTACTGTTAAGGCTTCTGGGGTACCGAGTCGCTCTCCATACATCACACGCTCCGCGTGAAGGTTGACCCCGTAAACGAGGGAGCGCCTTGTGATTACGGGGACACCTTTTACCTTCGTGTACAAAATACTTGCCTGATTCCCCGGGACAGGTAGCGGGCGGTTCGTGGAGGTTTCAGCTCTGGAGGCTGGGCTTAATACCGAAAGATATAGGTCATCGAGCCCCTTGCGCCCGGGGTTCGCATCTAGCCCCACGTCTTTTAAATACTTATCCACTAAATTAAGCTGTGCCGTCACGGACATTTTTTTTATGTCTTTCGCGCGCCCAAGCATGCCCGCGCTCTCTGCACCGTTTGCTATACCCTCGCAGAACTGGATGATCCCGTGACAGCTTCCGTTACTGGCCGCCGGGTTTAACCCATCGCTCTCAATAAGTGCAACCTTGGCGAAGTCATCTTCTTTGAAACCATATTTTTTGGATAGCTGCTCGATGCGCTGCCTCACAAGCCCCTTCTCAGCCTGAGCGATGTAACCCTTGCGGACCGCTCGATTTATGACCTGGTCGAGTAGTTGCCCGTTAGGTCCCCTAACATGCTTCGACTGCGTAACCGCACGCTGGCTTAGTACTTCCACAGCCGAGTGCGTGGGAGATGAAACACCTACATCTCCCCCACCCCCGACAGAGGGCTCAGAGAATTCTAGACGCAAGCGCTGACCCACAAGAATTTTGTCGGGGTCCGAAATTCTATTATTTTCGGCTATCTTCAACGCTAGCCGGTGGGTTGCGGCCGGATCCTCCACAAGGCCCCTACCTTCACGAATTCTTTTGGCTATCGAGTTCAGGGTATCCCCTTCGACCACTGTTACTACTTTCGACTGTTCGGCGCGGAATGCACGGTCAAACTCCCTGCCGAAATCTGCGAATCTCGAAGCCTCCCGCGAAGCCGAGGGGTTAACTTGGTCGCCGCTTGTCGTGCTAGTGCCCCCTAGCAAGCTAGTTTCAAGCCTCATCGGAACTCCTTTAGCTGGCACTTTTTTTGCATAGATTCTGTTTGTATGAAAACCGTCAAAACCTTGACATCATCCAGACTCTTGCAATACCCGTGCCTGCCCATTTACTCCAGGTTTACGGTTGCAGCCTTATTACTCATTTCATTTTTTCTTTTTGGCGCCTTTAGTGGGACCGCAGTAGCGGGGCCGTCTGACGTGGGCCGCGAACAGCTAAAGAGTCAAGCCACAGCTTGGGTCGCCGGCTCAACCCGTAAGGGGCCAGAGCTTTCGATCACCTTTGCGGATATTGATCCCCGGGTCCTTGTCCCAATCTGCACTACTAACTGGTCGTTCTCCTACCCCTTTAATAATCAGGACACTTTGAGGGCTTCTTGCGCCGATCCAAACAAGAAAATATTTCTTCGACGACTACAAAACGCACAGGTACTGGTGCCTGTTGCTTCTAGACCTTTGCCTGCTGGTACGCCGCTGTTGTCCACTGACTACTCTCTCGAGCTGCGCCCAAGGACCTTCGAGCAAATAAGCGTAAATCCTCGTAGTGTTTCTGGAAGAATTTTAGAAAGAGGGCTAATTACCGGGGAGGAAATAAACACACGGCACCTGTCTCCTTTTGTGCGGGTCTTTAAAACTCTGAAACAATTGCAACCAGGGGAGCGCTTCGGACTATCGAGCCTTTCTGAGGTGCGTCTACCAATCTCTGAAGTTTCGGAGGGGGCCCTCGCCGATTTCTCGGGTGGCCTAGCCGCGGCAGTGAGAAATTTGCCTGCAGGGACAGTGCTATATGGCGACGACGTCAAATTTCTCCGCCGCGCTGTGGTCTCGGCAAGATTCATCGAGCGGGGTAAGCGTCTTGATCCAACAGACCTCCGTGTCGACCACATCGCGACTAGGCTAGCCGCAAATGCTATTACCGACGACCTCTCTTCCGTTGTGGGCGGTGAAACCTTGCGCAGCTACGAGCCTGGCGAACCAATACTCACAAACACCATCCGAGCAGCGGTCATGGTAAAACGTGGGGACCTCGCCGTTCTTCGTATTGGCGTAGCTGGACTTAGCGTAACAGTTAGGGCTGAAGCGCTACAGGACGGTAGGAAGGGTGAGAGTATCAAGCTTAAAAACCGTGAGAGTGGAAAGGTTATTATGGGTAGAGTTATTGGCCTTAATGAGGTTGTGGGTATATAACTTTAATTTAAGTTGCTCATTTTTTTACCGATTCATGTATGTATATTAAATTTATGTGCAATTAGCGGGAGAGCTAAAAATGACATCGCCCATCTCAAATAACAGCATTAATGTTTCCAATCAAAGGCTTATTGATCGTCCCGAGAAGTCTGTCGGTGGGAATAAATCTGGTGAGACCGCCACCGTGGCCTCAGATACGCCGTCCGCTAGCCCTCAGAATACGAACCTGGAAGATCGTCTCGAGTTAAGTGAGGCCGCCAAAAAGTTCAGCGAAGACTCTTTTGATAAAGAAAAGGTTTCTGCAATTAAGGAAGCCCTGCGCAACGGAAACTACCCACTCGACTCAAAGAAAATTGCCGAGAGCTTCTATGCTTTGGAGAAGCTGCTTTAGCCCTCAAGCCATATTATGGAATCGATAGATTTAGCAAAAAATTTACGAGAACTTCTTGAGGAAGAGGCAGAGGCGCTTACATCGAGGAATATAAGCCTGCTTGAACGCCTTCAAACGCGCAAGGAAAACCTGCTCAACAACTTGGACATCGCCCACCGCCGTGACCCTAGCAGTGGGCAACACTACTTGGATACTATTCAGCAATGTAGTGATTTAATGCGCCGCAATGGCACAATTATCTCGACCCAACTTGGGGCAATACGGCTTGCCTTGGGAGCCTTGACTAACCGCCACCATGGGGCCCAAGACGTCACATATGACCGGCGCGGTATTATCTCGGCAGCCTAAATTTTCATCCTGCAACGAATCTTACCCCTTCTCGTCTCCAGGCCGCATCCCCTTTAACCAGTAAGCCCATGAGAGTATTACAGCAACCGCCCGATAGAGCTGCTCTGGTATTTCGCTTTCTATGGGCAGCTCGCTAAGCAAGGACAATAGATGTCTGTCTTTAGCCACAAAAACACCTAATCTACGTGCCTCCTGTACAATATATTCAGCAGTTTCTCCTTCAGCCTTAATCGAGACAATCGGCGCTGAATGCCCGCCATACTCAAGGGCGACCAACTTCCTCAGGTCAGAGTTTCTCTTCATAGTGTACGGTCAACAAGTTTTCCAGAAGTTCGCCCATCAGAGAATTTTACATCTCCCTGATACTCCCCCTGAAAAAGGCTAAATTCCGAGACAGAAATCCCGAGGGATCCAAGCTCAGACATCAGGACATCTTTCTTTCTTTGAGCCGCATCTAGCACCCAATCCTTTTCGATCCACATGGCGAGCTCAACCGAGTCGAGTTGATCAAAAAGAGCGCGTAAAGTATTACGCCCCAGAAAATAATCGTTTACACCGACAGAAACTAGCCAGCGGTTTTTACTATGGCTGTCAGCGCCACTTTTTTCTTGCCGCTCAATCACTAACTTGACTGGAGAAAAGTCTAAGAATGGTAAATAAAACGCGTATACCGAGGCGTTCGGTGAATTTCCCTGAATAAAATGGGTTTTGACGGCTAAGCTATCCATCTCGTCTAAGGCATCGGCTAACTCGCCTAAGACCTCAGATTCATGCTCCGCTAGTTCTAAAACTTTACGTATTTTTTCTCTGAGACTTTCCTGCCACTTTAATCCCTTGGCAATATAGGTCTCAGGAGATCCCGCGGCATAATTTACATGCTTAATAAATTCTTCAAACGACAATTGACTTAAGTTGGGTAAGCTATCTCTCAACGCCGTCAATGCCTCCCTAGCCCTAGAGTTCTCAGGTAAGAGCCGGCTCAAAGCATACTCAATCTGACCGCTGGTCAGCGCCTTGTGGGGAGCGGAATCTGGCTTCTGAAAAAGCCTTTGGACCAAACTATTACCGTCCGAATCTTCCGTGAATATTTGGTCAGTTTTCTTAGCTGGAACCGGCTTAAGTAATCCCGATCCGCTTGCCAATAATTGCACCCTAAAGTTTAAAAATAATTCACTCGGGAGAAACCCCGAAACGGCTTGAGGGAAAAAAAAACTTCTGTCTGATAAAGTAAGCTTAATACCTCCCGGCACAACCTCCACGCTGGCCGACACTACCTGGTCGTTCCGTAACCTCAGGCTTCGCACATCATCAGACGAGAGGGGAAGATCATTGAAACCAGACCAGAACATTCCCATGCGCGTAGTAATATTAGAAGCGTCTACTGGTCCTATCATCTCAACCTGCCGAGGCCACTGCCAAGTTAGTATTCGCCACCTATCCTACCAACGAATAGGCATCACGTAGAATCTAGAGTTTCCCTCGCTGATAAAGTCTTCTCCTACGACAACCTTGAGCCTTACAGAGCTCTCGTCTCGAGAAATCGCTTTGGCGATCGCCATAGCTCCACCCGCTAATGAGTTTACTAGATTAGATGGCGCCTTAGACTTGTCGATAATTGCCACATAATCACCCTCTTCAAGCGCAGAAGTCCTAGAAACCGCAACCTTTAAAACACTATTTTTTTCATCTTGCTCAGCCTCGAAAAACTTGGGGGCGCATCCTGTGAGCTGATCTAGTTTTTTTCCGATAGCGTTTATTATACTTTCTGCCCTAAGTCCGTCGGTGGCGTCAGGGTGAACACTCTGGATTCGACTGTTTTGCAACGACTGGGGGAAAAACCCGGGGACTTGTGAAAAAAAACTATATGTGTCGAAAGTAAATTCGAAGTCGTGGCTGCGCGCTGTATCGTTCTTAAAAATATTTTTTAGTCTTTCTAGGGGATCGTGGGAATCCTCAACCGCCTTTTTAATACTTATTGTTACCGTGGGAACCACGACTAAACTACTTTGACGCCCACCAACTAGCGCCTCACTGTAAGTGTCCAACTTAGGGCTGGGAACAGCCTTTTCGAAATACCAAGAATTGAAAACAAACTTGCTTTTAGGTTGTCTATATAATTCCCGCTTTATTGATGAGATTTCTGAGGCTTGCCGCTCGTCTAGGCCGCCAGAGCTGACAATCTCTAGGTCGAAGGGCATCCTCCATTTTGAACTGGCTTCACATTTTGTATTATCGGGGGACGCAAAACTTTGCCGCTCCCCACGAAAAAGGATTTTATTAAGTGGGGCGCTCTCCTCGGTGGCGTATAAGACCTTTTCCTCGAGAGCACCCAACTTGTTCTTCCAGTAAAAGGTTCGGGTAAAGACCTCCCCCCTTGGGAGTAGCCTGTAGAGCACACTCGAGGCTTGACCCTGTAACCCCCGCAGGTTAGCACTTGAGTCAACAGCAGATTCATGACTTCGATCCAAACGAGCCCAACCATCTGCTAAACAGTGGCCAGAGCCTACAGTCAAGAAAAAAGTAAGCGCCAAAATTAGCGCCTTACTAAACGAACGCACAACTACCTCGGGGCAGACTGGATTTCGTAGATTTTACGAAGCTCTTTAACCGTATCTTGATCTAGGGACAAAGTGACCTCGTAAGAATCCTCGTTCGGGGTAATACTCACGAGACGAGCCCCATAAACAACGCCCTCAACCCTCGCACGAAAGCTGTCACTAGTGACTGTGAGATCTGAGACCGTGGTACTTGCATCAATATGCTGACCAAAAACCTGCTCTGTCAAAGATCGATACGCGTCCAGTTTCGCTGCGCGAATAGCCATCAACCTCTTGCTAGGCAAATCGCTCGATCTTTGCGAATCGACAACAGCGTATCCTGTTGCAGTTATAGTCTCGAATTTCTTAATTACTGGTTTTTTTTCGCTTGCTAAATGAGCGTCATATGCCGCACCTTTTACCGCGAGCTGCTGAAATTGATCTACCGGGGCCACAGCGCAGCCTGCCAACACAGCCGGGGCCAGAATTGAAATAGGTATGAATTTCATTATTAAGTCCCGTTGTTTAGTGGTAATTCAATCGGCACTTACGGGGAATTCTTAAGCTATGTTGCTTAACCTAGATAAGATCCCCTTGTAACGACCGGACACCCCTGATCCAAGATTCAGGCTGCCCCAGTTTTTTGGCAGCCGCTCGGGCAGCCTCTAGATTAATATAAGGGCCAGACACCACAACGTAATAAATTTTATTGTTTTTACGAGACTTCACTTTTACTATTTTCGCTTTGGCAAGGCCCTGCCTCTTGTTAATCCAGTCTTGTGCGGACCCATACGACTCAAGTGCGGCGTGTTGAGCTAACCACGCGGGCGGCTTTAAGGCCCTGGCCCAGGCATCGCCCGCGTAAACGTCATTAGTGGTAACGTCCGCTCCCGTTTCCCTAACGGCTGGAGCAGAAACACTTATTTTTTTACCTTTCTCAATAACATTAGGCTTGACCTCGTCTTCGGCTTTTTCTGTATTTGATTGTTTGTCTTTGAGATTAGGTTGCGGATCTGTTGCGGCGACAGCTATTAGATCTTTCTTTTCCCCGTTGTCGCCCCCCCCTCCCGCCCCCGCTGGGAGGTTAGGCCCTGGATTTTCATTATTTTTTTTAATAGTCATTCCGTCCTGCTGCGATTTGACGCCATCCTGTACCTTCTTTTCACTCTCATCGCGCTCCATGGGAGACACTAAATTTTTTTTGTTTTGTGCTTGATTATTATCTACGCTCAAATTTTCAGTAGTCTCTCTAAGGCTTTTTGTATCACTTAGAGATTTATATAAAATCCCAAGAACAAGTGATGCGGCCCCAAATAAAAAAACTAAGGCTAATTGTTTTCTAGGTTTAATTAATCGATCGGCGGGCGAAGCAATATCCTCTCGCGGATTCTCAACCGGGACGGGAAACTCAAGGTCTTTTAATTTTGGCTCTCTTTTAATACTTCCATCGTTTATAAAATCGACATGCAGTCGGTTAGTTTTAGAATGAAAGGAAAACTGCTCGGGGTGAACAATAACTAGACAAATATTAGCTCCGGGGAAATTGCAGACCAAGTCAGCTAAAGTCCTAGCCTTCTCAAATGTTATGTCGTCAATGACTTTAAAAGACCAGACTTGCGTATTTAAATTAAACGGCTTCGGCTGAATGGCCTCACTGACCTTTAATTTACCCACAACCTCGTTAAACGCATGCATCAAGCTGGGATGGTCATCAACCCTGGTTATCTTTACCCAGTCTTTCCCTCCCCGTGAAATACAAGATTCCAACTCCATAATAATCTTGCCGGCGTTGGATAAATTGCAAGCACAGGTAAGGACACTAGCGTTACCCTCAATAAAACTCACTGCCGCCGCATCTAATTTAGCAGAGAGTTGCGCTTGTTCGTCGGAAGATATTTCGTCCATTAACTAATTTACTTTTTAGTAATTACGTCCCAGATTTTTTTTTCTATTTCATTTAAATTTTCTTTAAGTTTTAAGTTCTCTGGTTGGCTTAGCGAAGTCTCCATCAATATTGATATTTTCTTTAGACTAGACACGTTATCTCGAAAACTTAAAAAAGCAATTTCTGGATATTTTTCAATTAGGCTAAGATTTAACCGGCTAGGATCTTGCGACTTTAGTCGTGCGGTTGCCTGATCGATTAATTTCTCTAGTGTGTCGTCATCTAACTTCAGTCTTGAAGCCAACTGGCGTATTTCTTCTAGAATTATGGAGTCATCTTTCCCGGACTTTACATAATCATTAACTCTTAGTTCGAGTTCTACCCTCTCCTGTCGTAGTTGCTCGCTAAATGCTGAAGCCAATACAGCAGCAGGGATCGCAAATATACCGACGCCGAGAAGTGACATTATGATTGCCAGAACCCTGCCGGCCGGGGTAACAGGCGCGATATCTCCATATCCAACTGAGGCCAGAGTAATTACAGCCCAATAAATGGCCTGAGGAATATTTTCAAACTTGTCAGGCTGAGTTCCATGCTCCAGCAAATACCCGAGGCTTGCGGCCAATATTACCAGTAGTAGCATCACAAAAAAACCGCCCGCCATCACTGGCCACTCTTTCGCAATTACACTCACCAGCGCTTGCGTCGACTGCGAGTATTTAGTTAGTTTTAAAAGTCGTAATAACCTGAATACTCGCAAAAATCTTAGATCTAATATATGAGCAAAAAATGCCTCCAAGTAAAACGGTAGGATTGCGAGGAAATCCACAACCGTCATTGGATGCTTGAGATATCGGACTCTCCCTATTATTGGCTGGCGGTATATAGGATTCTCAGTGCAGCAATATAATTTCAAAAAAAACTCAACAGCAAACACGTTTACAGTAATAAGATCGATTATTAATAATTCTCGACCTACGTGATAGTTAACCACCTCTATAGAGTCTAGGATCGTAGAAACTACTGAAACCAGTATCATTATAATGATTAAATAATCATAGTATTGGTGCAGCCTGCCCCCCTCACTTGTTGGATACGTTAGAAAATATATTTTTTCTCTTAAAGTATTTTCCTTTGTTCGCTCTTGGAATTTTTTTATTTCGGGCAAAACCGGCCGCAAAAACTTTAACACCCTAATTAATCGCATCAACCGTAATATACGCAGGTCGATGGTTAAAATCGCAGAAAGGAAGTAAGGTAAGATTGCTAAGATATCAATAATGGTAAACGGGCTCGATAAAAACCTTAGTCTCGGGTTCGTTTTTTGTTTAAATTCAGGATCTTCTGGTGCCAAATAAAAACGAAGTAACAATTCAACTACAAATATACATATTGATGTTGCTTCAAAAAAGTCAAAATAGTTTTTCCCGGCTTTCTCTAAGACTGTTATACCTTCAAGGAACAAAGCTATAACGTTGCAAATAATTAATATCGCGATAAAACCTTCTAATTTTCCACTTATATTTCCTGGAATATTTTGTGCGAAAATCCAGTTATATAACCAGATTTTTACGCCAGATTTTTTAGCGAAGACTAGTCGTGTATCTATTTCGTCATATTTGCTTTCTTTTCCAAGGCTATCTTTCATATTTTTACCTCGGCCACAGGCAACTCACTACCGTCTTTTTCGCACACAGATATTTTTACGTAGAGAACACGGCTCGAGTTTGCTTCATTTAACGATGTGACTTTTACTTTTTGATTGTCAATCTCCGTCATTAGAAACATTAATAGGTCGCCACTTCTTATTTCCTTTCCATCTTTGCAGTTGTTTGTAATGTTGACGCTTCTTTTTTGGTATTTATTTTCTTTTGAGATCAACCACTCCGACGCCAAGAACTTTTTCTTACAGTCATCAAACTCTTTTTTGTGGTCACAACATTGCGTTTCGACACGACTACACTTGTCACTTGATTGTTCGACTATCCAGTCTCTTAAATACTCCCCTTGCCGTTTGGCAAGTTCTATCTTTTCAGAATCTGCTAGAGATTTATAAGCTGTCACTATGTTTAAAAATAATAAAATCCCTAATAAAATAAAAAAAACAATATTCTTTCTTTGTTTTAACATATCACCCTCACTTTTAGGGTTATTCACGGACTTTTCCAGCTTATATCTATTTAGCCCACATCATTTTCCGGCGGGCGGTCTAATGATAGAGCGTCGCATTTATTTGACATGCTTCAGTTCAGATGCCGAGATTCCTCACGCTTTTCCCCTTTGCGCCCACGAGCAGATCTTCTATCGCACTTACGACAATCACTTTAAGCAACTATATTCTTAAGCTTTGATGCACCCTATCCTCTTTGTCATGTTACGCTGATCTGTTATTTCAACCTATTTGCCTAGGGCCGAGCCCGGCCTCACAGCTTTCGTCTTTGCAATTTAATCCTATATTACTGTAATGAACTTTTACAGGTAAGCCACACTACTTCATTACCGCACACCACTCTGATATCCATGCCAGTCTACTTTTTCTTCACTGAAATCATCTCCGATAACGCCTAAGTCACAATGTAAGTATCAACCTGGGTAAGCTCAACCCCAAAAAACCTAATCAATATGTATGACTGGCGGGGTTATGATGCATAGTGGATTTTGTGTTGACGGAATATAGGTCAATTACAACAATGGGTTTGTCGGGGCTCAAAGCATGTCAATATTATTGGGGCTTAAATGTGCTTTGCCATGTATCGCTTAGCTCAGTTCGATGGAGTAGCATGGCAATGCTTTGCCAAACATTTAAAAGAAACTGATTTGAGGTTTAACGGCTGAAATAATAATCTTTATCTTTGTTAAATTTAATTGCGCGAAGACCTCCCCGTAGTTGCGGTGACCTGGGTACGAAACTTGTGACCGAACAGACTGTGAGTCCTATGGTAACTTTTAATGGGGGACTTACAGATGAAGAAGCGATTTACCGAGGAACAGGTGATCCAGATCCTGCGGGAGGCGGAATCGCCCGGGGTGCAGATCCGGGAGGTTTGTCGGCGTTACAACATTACCGAGCAGACCTTCTTCCGCTGGCGTAACAAATACGGGGGAATGGATGTGCCCGACGCCCGCAAACTCAAGGTTCTGGAGGGTGAGAACGCCAAGCTAAAAAAAACTGGTTGCCGAGCAGCTACTGGTGATTGAGGGCTTGAAGGAGTTCTCCGGAAAAAAATGAGTTCCCCGACTGGTCGGCGCGAAGCGCTGAAATGCTTGACGAGTCGGGGGCTGTCGAAACGTTCGGCCTGTCGGCACCTGGGATGGAGTCGGCGGGTTGCCACGTATGAACTGCGGCAACCGGGGAAGGACCAAGCGTTGGCTGGAAGGCTGATGGCGACCTCGCAGGAGTTTCCGCGATTCGGCTATCGCCGTAGTGCTGTCTGGCTCAACGAGAGCGAGCGACGGGTCAAACGACTGTGGCAGCAGCTGGGTCTGAACTTGCCGCGCCGTCGGCCGCGCAGGCGTCGCTGCGGAACGGATATGAGGCTGCTCGGGGCCATCCGCCCCAATCACGTCTGGACCTACGACTTTGTGCATGATCGCCTGGCTGGCAAGCGCACCATCCGGATGCTATGCGTGCTGGATGAACACACCCGGGATTGCCTGGCGATCGAGGTCGCCTCGTCACTGACCTCCAGCGATGTCATCCTGACGCTGACGCGCCTGATGCGCCTACATGGCAAGCCGGAGCACATCCGCTCCGATCAAGGAGCTGAGTTTACGGCGAAACGGGTGATGAAATGGCTGCGCGATCGCAATGTTGGCCCGAGCTTCATTCCGCCGGGCCACCTTGGCGAAACCCCATTTCAATCAACCGGCACTGGCCGGCAAACACCTTGGCTGACAGCTCACGGCTGTATTCACCTGCCATGGCGCGTTTAACGCCTTTGACGATGGTGGACACAGGCGAACCGTCGTTTTCAAACTGCTCAGCCACGTAGGCCACCGTGATGCCTTTGCGCTTGCAGATGTATTCGTAATAGGCTGACTCATCAGCATCCTGAAACCGTCCCCAGCGACTGACGTCATAGACCAAGATCATGTTGAAGTCAGTATTGCCAGACTCCACATCCGTGATCAGCTTTTGCAATGAAGCGCGCCCGCCAATGGACAAACCACTTTTCCCCTCATCGGCATAAGTGCGAACAATCTCAATGCCGCGCCGGTCGGCGTATTCTTGGATCTTGTCGGCTTGGTTTTGTGTGGAGTACTGCTGGTGTTCCGTAGACATACGCATGTACTGGGCGGCACGGAACTGTGGGGCAATGCCGTTGTTGCTTGATTCGCTGCTCATGCGGATTTCCTTAGCTGCGCTGTGGCGATCTGCACTTGCAAGGGGCGGTTCAGTAGCTTGAGCAAAATCATCGACCGCTCTTCACCCGTTTCCGCTTGATAGATGGTTTCAATGCCAGCTAACGGCCCATCCACCACCCTTACGCAGTCACCTGCTTTAAACGGGTCAATGGGGCTGCTGTGCTGTTGCTGCTCACGATCAAAAATACCTTTAAGCAATTCAAACTTGATTTCAGCGGGCTCTGTGCCAAAACGAACCAGCTCATGCACGCCCTTGGTGGAGCGGATGAATGACGTGCCCTTCTTCTCAAACAAGGCGTCGGCACCAATGAAGAGATATCGGGGAAACATGGGCTCATCGATCACGATCAGCTTTCTAGCTTTGGGTTTTTTGAGTTTGAGCTGCGGCAAGTAACAGCAATAGCCCTGACTCTCGAGGTTTTCTAGTGCCAGTAACTCTTGCCTGGGCTTGGTATGCACCACGTACCATGGGTGACTACTATCAAGTGGTTGATGCAAGCGGGGGGCGAAGGCTTGAGACTGATCGGCAGTCCTCTCAGCCGTCGTTACCTCAGCCCTTACCTCAGCTGCATGGTAGCCGGTTGTGCCACCGTTCTCTCTCGCCAACTTTATGTTTGGCTGCGGCTGTGGGCTGACTGGCTCCACTAGTTTGCCCCCAATTTTGAGTTTGGTGAGCCCAGCAGCTGCGGCTATCTCGCGCAGCAACACCAAGGGGCGATCTGAAGCCAACACACGCTCTATGACCTTGACCGTTTCGCCACGCTCATAGGCTTTGACGATCTGAAGCTGGTAAAAAAGCTTGAACCCTTGTCGCTCGATCGGCAGATCATCACTGCTGAGTCTGAGTTCTGAAAGCTCTGAGGTGCTGATGCCCAGTCGGTTGGCGACATCTTGGATGGTGAGTGTGATGCCGTTGACGTCTGCTTGATTCATCTCAGTCACAACGGTTGCGGTCACATCAATACTCACTGGGCAACATGATGACCCAGTGCTCCCCATCCCAACAGGCGTAGAGCTGGATGCTAGTCAGCGGAAAGTCAGTGTATTCAATAGCTTGGCGGGCGTGCTCATGACCGTTGCCATCTTCATAGATCATGACCGCGCCACCGTTTTCAACCAGCAGCCGAATCAACACAAACCAGTCTTGTGTGCCGATTTCATCCAAGTGGCTCACCACGGCGTCCATGAGCCAGTAGGCGTCTGCGGTGTCTGCTAGATACTTGGTGCCATCGGTCAGTAGATGTCTGCGGGATATCTGGTAGTAGCAGCTCGTGCCCGTAAAGGATGACAAATTTGAGAGTGCATCATCCATGGCTCACTCCTTGCACAAGGCGTCAAGATCAAACTGGCTTTCTGCTATCAAGTCGATACGTAAGTTGGGCACGGTGCAGCACACCAAATAGTGCACGGTCCAGTTCATGAGCTTGGCGCGTTCTGTGTCAGAGCGCGCCTCGGCTAGCTTGGCGTGATAACGCTCGATTTCGTGAACGGACACTTGCAAGGCCTGGACGACACTTTGCAGGCGCTGGGCGGCATCACGACGAACCTGTTCAGCTGCAATGACATTTATGG
>Ga0129333_10001533_pt1 | contig 20993 bp, 37 predicted proteins | sample CPB6_08_DNA_FD_94474 | JGI IMG/M metagenome (GOLD analysis project Ga0129333, IMG submission 94474) | Freshwater to marine salinity gradient microbial communities from Chesapeake Bay, USA - CPBay_Sum_0.6_0.8_DNA | ecosystem: Environmental > Aquatic > Marine > Coastal | place: USA: Chesapeake... | reverse complement strand
GATGAGGGATCCATATGGTTCATGGAGATTGAGGTTGACGGTGAAAAATTAAGTATTGAAAATTAATTTAAAACACAATAACATGAAAAAAGGTATCGTCATTTTTGGTCTTTTGGGTATTTTAGGATGTGCAGCAACAGAAGGTATTTTATTGGGTAAAAAGGAGTACAAGAACAGAAACAAAGATTTGTTTTTTGTAAAGGATTGTACGGTTTATTACAATGAGAAACCGATTGCGAAGTATCAAGCCAAGACATTTTCATTAGATGGTGGTGAATTGGTGGAGGAGTATAATTTATTGTTATTAGATAATCAATTAGAAAATAAACAAATTATCGGGGATTTAATAGATTTCATATCAGATAGACATGAAGGTGCTGAGGTGGAAATCGAAGTGGATTCCAACGGTAGTATCTTTAAATTATAACCCACAAAACCGGTGGGAGTTCCGGCGTGTGAATACCGGTTCCAATTGTATGAGAATATTAATAATTGCTGAAGGTCGAACCGGTGGAACAACGTTAATGGAATATCTATCTAATGAATTAAGTGGGTATATATCCATAACTGAACCATACACCAATCCAATCAAAGGATGGGTCAAAGATGTGGAGTGGATTAAGGAATATGAGAACTGTATCGTCAAGGAGATATTCAAGGACAAATATAATTTACCGAAGTTAGCGGAACAGTGTGATAAGGTGTTTTGTGTGTACAGAAACAACTGGTACGAACAAACCAAGAGCATATTATATTCGGAAAAAGTGGGATTCATTCGTGATTACAATGTCACCGACGTGGATAAATTAATAACAGATGAAATGATAAATGAGAGATATAGATATTTTGTGAGGGAAGATAAGAAACAATTTCAAAATTTCATTCGAGATAACAATTATTTAAGTGTCTCATATGAGGATTTATACTATGGGAATGGTATAGATAAGATAAAAGATTACTTGGGAATTCAAACACAAAACATATTTCCACCCGTTGAAAGGTATTTAAAAGATTCGGAGGGAAATCCATATAAACCACAAAATAACAAATTAATATGACATCAAAATTCTTCAACAATCCAAACGAGTCCAAAAAGAACAAAACTGATAAGACGGACAAGAAGGGAAAGACCGCACAACCCAAACCAGCAAAGACAAATACTCAAATCAGAAAGACGGGAAGAGGTAATTAATATGTACAAGATTAATAACATTGAATTTAAAACAAAGAAGGAACTTAAGTCATATACCCATAACTTACTGATGAATAATTTGGGGAAGACCCTAACCAATGAGGACGATACATTTGCCAGGGAGTTAATCAAATATCATGAACACAATTATAAATTGGATGATGTAATATCAATTAGTTGTAAAGATATATCTGAAAGGGAAAATATCACTGTTCCCGTATTTGTAATGAATCAAAAGAATAATTTGGAACGTACCGTATCTCTTCACAGGTGTATCAATAACATCCCAACCAGCAATATAGTTGATGATTTTATATTCAAGTTTGGAAAGTATAAAGGTAAATCAATTAAGGATATAAACGATAAACAATATATAGATTGGTTATTAAACCAAGACTTTCTATGGGGAATGGAAAGAAAGATTATTAAGGAATATATCAGTAAAGGTTCTTTCCCTGTAATGATAAAGGACTAACTTCCGACTTTGGACCTATTTTACTACCGAGTTTGGACGTATTTATGGGTATGAAAAAATTATCAGAAGATACAAAGGACACACTATGGGCATTGGGAATTGTTATAGTAATGATTAGTTACTTCCTGTGTATGAGTATATTGTCGGTTTAAGAATGTCCTTGAAAGAATATTTCTTCCTCAGATTCATTTGAATTATCATAAGACTTTACTGAAGGAAGTCCACTATAATTGCATAGACTATCGTCTCCCACGAGTAAAAGTTCATCCCTGTCGAAATATACACCGTCTGTGTGCATATCTGATAATGGTCGGTAAGATATTCCTTTCATAACTTAAAGATATGAAGAATAGTTGGGATATTAAAATAATTCCTAATTTTGTATATATGAAAAAGATACTTGTCTATAAAGGAATCGAAACCCCATATAGTATAAATGAATATGGTCAAGTTGTAAGTCTTAGAACATGTAAACAAAAAATCCCACAAGTAAACAAAGGGAAGAATAAGATATATCTAAAGATGAGATTAGAGTTTGACGGGAAAACTATTAGAACTTATGTACAAAGATTGGTAGCAGAGAATTTTATAGGTCTACCATTAGACCCAAAAATGGTAGTGAATCATAAAGATGGTGACACCTACAACAACCATGTTTCTAATCTTGAATGGACAACTAAAAGTGAGAACACTAAACATTACTATGATAATCTAAGGGGTAAAGAACTGGTGTTCGAAACAAACCATAGGAAGATTTATGAAGAAGGTTTGGGAGTAAAGATAAAGAAAGGTAATCAGATTCATCATATAGATTGGAACAATATGAATGATGATTTAGGTAATCTTATAGAGGTAACAAAGAGAGAACATAAGTGGTTACATCTCCCTAAGAATAGATACCTTCAGGACTATAGTAGAGAAGAACTAAGAGACCTATTAGATATTTCCACCCTAAGATAATATCTCCTGAAGGGGTCCGAAGGACCCCGTAAAGTATAGTTTTCCCACCCGAAATTTACCCCTAATTTATTACCGTTTTTGATACTACTATCCACACTTTTTTATCGTGATCAATTTGTCAGATCATTTTTCCCATTTACTGTCACTTTTACCGATTTTATATATACCAGCGGTATTTTGTGGAAAATGTGGGGAAAAGTGGAGGTTTGTGGGAATTGACCCTTGACCGAATCAAGGACCCATTTTACAAAATATTAGAAAAACACTTTACATATTAGTAATTACGGACCTCACTTCGTTCGGTCCTTCAGGTCATACAGGTTCCTATGTATGACATATTATATATCCATATATATGACCGTCGGTGTCATACCTGAAGGGGACCGCAGGTCCCCGCAATAGTTACCCACAATTTGTCCCCATGTCATACCTGAAGGGCCACCGTAGGTGGCCCGTAGAATTAATGTTGTAACATGGTTGTTTAGACAACGGTCCGTCATACAATGTTGTTTCGCATAAAATATTTGTTCCGCACATGCGAAACAAATTCGACACTAGTGTGTTTAAGTTACATATTAGAAATGTTAAACAAATAATGGTGTAATACACCGAAAAGTTAAACAGAGATTTGCCAAACAATATTCTCTTTTTGTGTGGCAACGATGTTGTTTGGCAAAAAAAAAGGTCCCACAAGGGGACCTTAAGTATTACATAAACAGTATGTATTACGCGGTGGCCAATAGCTGATTACGGAAGGTAATCGCTGTTCTCTTAGAAGAGAAGTTACGGCTTGTTTTCTGACCGTTAACGCTCACACGTACACGGTAAGAAGAACCATCGAAATACACATTGTTTGACACGGGTACATAAGTTGTCTTGGTACGACGGGTCTTGGCTGATACTTTTTTCATTTTTTTAAATTTAAATGGTTTATTATAATAATAAAATATACCCTTTAAATTCCGTAAAAAAAAATCTGCCAAATATTTTTCTATGGTTTTTTCCAATACTCGTCGAACTGTTCTGGGGTACAGTATCGTCTACCCCATTTGGTATACATGTACCTATGGTACCTTCTGACCTTACTTGGGTGGGTCATCATGTATCCGACGATGTAGTCGAACCAGAACTGGATACTGGTTAGTAGTTTCATTGTTCTATGATTTTTGTGCGAAACAATATCGGTGGTTCACCTCTCCCTGATCAGATTTGATCGTGGTAGAAGATTTTCTCATCAGGATTAAGTTCCTCCAAGTTGAAGTCATCCATCAACTTCTTCAGGAGTTTAATCTGTGTATCAGCCGATTCTTGAGATATCATACCTATGTTGGACCTGAAGGTGAGTTTATCGATTTCAGATTCCGTCCATAGTCTCAAGATGATTCTATTGATTCCCATATGTTTTAGATTTAATGGTGTGCGAAACAATAATGGATACATCTCCTCATCAGGAGATGGTGGTTCTACTTCTTCTTCACAATGTCCAACCAAAGGTTTTTGTATCCAAGGTTTGCGGATTCCTTCAGAGCTTGGTCCAAAGTCAAACCTGTCTTGCTTACTTTAAATGGTCCGTCGTTCTCCGACACCAATAGCTCATAAGACTTCTTGGTTGGTGATAATCGAATCTTTCTCCTGATTTTTTCCATATACGTGGTTTTAATTAAAAACTTGTTGTTCCCTACAGTAATCATGAAATAACTCCACAAAGAGTCTGTCGATTACAGACCAATTGTTGGATTCATTATATGATACACTAATTTCTGTTCCATCATTGTCAACCCCTAAAACCTCTCCGTGGATTGTACATCCATAAACATCTACTGTCCCATGTCTCAGTGGAGTCTTCAAATATAGTACACCACCTGGTAGTTCTTGATTATGTGTCAATGCATATTGAAGAACTTGGTTCCTTAGAATAACAGTGTTAATAGTCATTTGTTTAGTATTAGGGGTTTAAAGATAAAACATTACTTTGAATATTCCAAATTTATTTTTGATTTCAAAGGTTTGAGTAGATGTTTAATCACATCAATTGTCCAACCATTCCCAATCATTCTGTATTTCTCAGCTTGAGTTACACCTTCCACATTCGTATACCCCTTAGGTAACGTTTGTAATACCTCCGCTTCCTGAACGGTAACTTTCCTCAGTGTCCCATCAGGGTAATACACGAGATTGGTATTGGTGGGATTTGTAACCAAACAGTTAAATTTCATGTCAGTCCTGATGGTCAATTTAATTTGATACTTCGAGTCCTTGGTTCCTTTGACCCCACGTCTACCCGCACCATAACCATTAGGTATTACATCCGTACAGAGTATACCCTTATCCTTAGGTATTGTAATACCCGGTATGTTGGTCCAATATAACCTGTCCCTGTTCTGAGCAGAAACCAAAGAACTATTAATTCGAATGGGTTCCACACCAAGAGCTTCCGTGATAATCTTTTCGTACTTCTTCATCTTACCTTTCAGTACCACGTTCTCTAAGAAAAAGTACTTAGGTTTAACTTCCTTCAGAATCCTTAAGAATTCATAGAACAGGTATGACTGGGACTTACCGAAGTTATGTTTCTTCTTCTTGAGTTTCATATACTCATCCAACGATGTAATACCAAGCATTCCTTTTCTACCACCAGCTATGGATAAGTCGGTACATGGGGAACCTGCCGCTAGTAACCATATCTTGGGTAAGTTATTTGCATCGATGTTCCTTACGTCACCCACATGTTCCATCTTAGGGAAGTTATGTCGAGCTACCCTAATGGCACCATATTCAATTTCAGATGCATAATACTTATCGACTTTAATTCCGAGAGACTTTAGAGCTATCTGACAACAACTCATTCCATCAAATAGAGACAGTACATTCTTTTTCATTGTAGTTTGGGATTGTTAGTTTTACAATATATTCCTTTTCCTCAATAAGCTGGTCCAAATAATCACACACAATAGCTTCAGCCTTTTCTATTATTTCTTTGTTCTCCAAAAGATTCTCTGAAGGTGGATATGAATCAACTCTCCCAACACAGACCCTGATGTCCCTGTTCTTGGTGTCTCGTGGACAACTTTGTCTCGCATATACATATTCACGTTGTATGTACAATTGGACGTCCCTGTTAGATCTTATGCGGAGCAATATGATCAAATCCTCCAGATGAGATAAATCTTCGAACGTTTTTGAATTCTCACCAATTAATTTTTTATAAATGTCAAGAGCATTACTCACCTTGGTGTCAGTGTGTAATCCCTTCTGTGCATTAATGAACCTGTCATAGGTACTAATCTCACGGTCCGTAGCAACCATCTTGTTGAACACCCCGTCATCTAATCGAATTCTTCTCATGTTTATCTGTTTTTAAGTTATAAAAGTTTTCCAACATGTATTTTCTGTGCGAAACAAAATCGGCCCAGGTCTTCTTGGTGAAGGTTTCTATCCCCTTCGAAATTCTACATCCCCTAATCCAATCGTCGTATTCCGCATCTTTGGCAATAGAAGACCCATCTTCACGATAGATGGGCTTCAAACCTATTGCGTTCATCCACTCCTCTTTTGAAGAAAAGGATTCTACAGGCACTATGGTTGTTACTTTTAAATGCTTCATGCATTATATTTTGGTTATGTAAATTATTTTATCCTCCGTGGTAAGTTCACCTAAATTGAGATTGTCCGAATTAGAACCTTTAATGGTCCAATATGGTTGGACTCTCGGGTTATACTGAGCTCTCGATAAGAAGGTACCCTCAAAGGATTTAAATCCACTGAACTTAATTTCAATACTGTCACAGAGTACCCAAGCACAAACTGTTTTGTGCTCACCATTATAAATCTTCTCAGCTGTAGCTCTACTGTTCTTCAGTGTACAACCCGTCATCACAATTTGTGTTGATTTCGGGTCACAGTATTCTACCACACCTGATGGATATTGTACCTTCCACTTCATATAGTTTTGTCCACGACTTAGATTGAACCTGACTTTTATTCGTTTCATACAAGTTCTTTTTTATAGAAGTTAAAATCTATTACAGGTTCTTCTTCTACACCAAAGTCAATACACATTGCTATAATCCTACCATAATGTTTTGCAACAAACAATTGGTAACTACCATCTCCAATACCACTTCGGGAAACAACTCCTCGGTCGTACGAACCCCATCCTTTTTCACCAAGTGTGTATGAACATATGTGTCTGTACCATTTTTCACCAGTTTCTTCTCCCCGAGGGTCTACCATATCTTTCCAAGGTGAAGTACCAAAAAATGATATGTCCCCATCACCAAGAGGTATCTCATCTACTATGGAATCGTTTCTATATGATGAGTAACTGAAGATACCGGCTTGACCTGAGTCAACACCGACTTCACCAGGATGGGCTTCCCACTTTAATCTCTTTCCCACAAAATCTTCCCTGATAGCCATCAACATTGATTGACGAACACCCCAATCTCCACAATCGTGAGATTTACAAAAGACATTGTAATACCCAGGTTTAACATCCTTGAGTTTAATTTGGCACCAAGTAGGTTCCGTGTAACAAGGGTCTGTTACCATAACAATGTCGTTCAATAGAATCTTTTCCATAGTTGTAATTTTACGAAGTTATGAATTGTTTAATAAATGACCAAATATATTTTAGAAGTCATACCGACTGACCTCATAACAATATCCAATCTCTTGAAGTTTTTCGTTTACCAATTCTTGGATATGATAACCAGGTTCAGTGTCGTACACCTCAGGATGGGACTTATGAATTTTCTTACACCCCTCAGTAATCATTTGAATAATATCATCTTGGGTGAGTCGTCTTGGACCAGCAATTCGTCTAAACACTTTTCTTACAAGTGTTCGACATGCATTGTTACCTGCCTTACTGAACATTTCAAATTCTCTCGTTTGGAGTTTTTCATCCAATGTTTTTTGATTTTCCACTTTATTAAAATTTTATGTGTTTATGAATATTGTAATACCTCAAGAGCATCCGCCGAACTACTCTCAAGTATGAATGATATACTTACGTCATACACCTCACCATCTTCTAAAGAAACCGTAGCCGCTAACCCACCCGAACAATGACTCACCTCACTACAATCAACACCCGTGTTATATTCAATTCGTTCTTCGGCTTCGTCATACGCTGAGTTCAATAACTCAAGTGCCTTTTGTTTTAGGTCGTCTTCTTCAGGAACTCCGTTATCGTCCCAAGTCCATTTTAAAAACTCCATTACTCTACGAACTTGTCCCCATTCCATCCAAGCAATTGCTTCTTGAATAAGTTCTTGTCTTGATTTGTACCGTGTTTCGGTACGAACTTGTTTTACCTTTTTAGAGGTTTTTTTGTTTGCCATGTTTTTGGTTTTTAGTTTTACGAAGATATGATGTTAATAATGTAATATCCAAATCTTTTGTGTTAAAGTTGTGTTAACACTCGTTCTAAATTATCGGACTTGTAGTTCTTGTTCATTTCCAAATAGAAATCAATTGCGGGTTGCCAATCGTCTTTATCACCATCACTTGAAAATTCAAAACCATCTATATGGTTTGCTAAAGACAATAGAGATAAACACACTGCCATGTCATACGGTTTCCGTGCTGTTTTACAGAATTCAAAATCAAAAGTTTCTCCGTTGAATTCGTAATGAAATGTTTCATGGTCAAGATGTCTTTTCTCATCTCCATTAAAACAGATTCTTTCTTTACTAATATCAGGTTTACCAGTACCATCTCCACCACACAAGATAATCTTGTCGTTGTTGAAGTGTCCACCGGCTGTGTCCGAAGTTTCAGGCATCCTTTCTAATAGGACCGATACTTCGGTAACCACTTTACTAATTTGTTCCTTGTAGTTTGTTGGAACTGTCTTTTGACTCCAATAATGTGTGTATCCCATATGTTTTGTTTTTAGAATACAAATATACATCACATAAACACACACTCCAAATATTTCTTGTTAAAACTTTGTTAATGGAAGGAAACAGATGATCACCGTCAGGGCCATGTGGAAATTTGTTTCGCACAATTCAGGATGTGATCTGCTGTGGATCTGATCAGATCCGAGCTCTTGATTTTGTTTCGCACGTGCGAAACAACATTCATCTCCTCAGCGCTGCGTCGAGCAACTCAAGGGCAACAAAAAACCCAGCATTTCTGCTGGGTCTAAAACAAACCTATGAAACACAAACTAACTCTCTAATACCAATAGTTCTTTGTACTCTTGTTCTGTAAGGTGTCTTGTTGTGTCTGATTTATACACTCCACTTCTCTTTTTAATTAACACACAATCACCTTGCCTTATGATTTTCTCTATATCGTGCTTTGGTACATCAGTTTGAATAGTCCAAGCAATTGCTTGAATGGCGTTTATCAACTTACCATAATCTTCATCACTACTATACCAACGCTGTTGTCTATCATCATTTGTACGATACACACTCTCGGCATCAACCCAAATAAAATACTCTCTATCGGTTGAGGTGTCTTTACACTTCACATAATGTACCGCTCGTGGTTTTCGCCAACCACCTTCTGCTCCTTCACCCCACACTTCACCACTAACTTCGTACAACTCATAGGTGTCATTGAACTTCTTTGTTTTCAATTCACCCCTATCATTTACCCAAGTGGTTTGTTTCTTTAAGGTTTTCTTGTTGAGTAGTTTTGGTTTAACTTCTTTAACCAAACGCTCAAGTCCAAGACAACCCATAGCAACACGCCTTTGTTCTGTATTACGCAGTGTTGTGGCGATTTCTTTGAAAGTCATAGGGACAATATCTTCCCATATATCTTCCAACTCTTTCATTGGACATTCTGTGTGTTTCAGTTTGAGTAAACGACAACCTGTGTCATACCCAAATTCAATGTTGTTAATTACTATTTTCATTTGATTTAATTTTTAATCTTCACTTGGTCTAAATTGTGTGAAACTTCTGTTTACTTGAATTGTAATACCTTTCTTGTTAATAATCATCTCATCTTCATCATCTACATTGGTAGTCCAACTATACCATTCACTAGCTTCATCTTCACAATCAAATTCGTGTTGTTCGGCGGTAGTTGAAAGTTTGTTTATGATATTACCAATAACAATTTCTTCTTCATCACTAATAATACAATCAATCTTGTAATTAACATTTCCATTTTCACCTTCACCACCATTCAAACTTCCAATCTTTTCTTGTATTACTTTGATTTCATCTTTGGTTAAATCAACATTAACCTTTTCGGTATATGTTTCACTCCATTCAGATTGAGCCTGTTTGTCATACTCAAAGTCAGGTTCATCTTCATCATCATTAAATGTAATGACAACTTTACCAGACTCACCAATATAATGTCCGTCAGAGTTTACATAGAACTCAACTCGTTTGAATGCTTCATTTTCAAAGAAATCGTTTAGTTCGTTTATGTCTTTGTTTTCAATTTCTTTGTCTTTGTCATTGTAAAAATGAAATTCATAATCATTCATACTATCACCACCACAACTAAATTCCATTTCACAATATGAAACATTATTCTTTTTCCAAAGAGCCATTTCAGGCGTCAGTTTTAATTCATTAGTTTTCATTGACTTTACTTAATAATTGTTTAACAATAGTTTTACCTTCTTCGCTGTCAAGTTCTTTTACTCCATTACACATCCAGGGTTGGACTTCTAAATGTTTCAAATAATCTTGTGGTGTTGGAACGAACTTCATACGAAAGTCCTCTGCGATATGTAACATCGCAATATCTACTACATCAACACTTTTGCCATCAGAGTTCGTTATATTATACCCAAAGATTTTTGGAATGATAGTATATGCGAACCAAGTGTTGTGTGTGAGTAGTCGTGAACTATTATTGTTCATTGTTGCTTTAGGACTATCAATTAGTTCGTGGATTGGTAAGTAATCTTCTACTTTACCGCCCCAACGCTTCACACTTGACTTTGAATGTATTAAAGGATTTGCCATAGTTGTAAGTTTAATCCCAAACTCTCTCAATCTTTTGAGTGAATGGATTGTACTCAACTTGTTTTCCCATTACATACTGACCTTTCTCTACTTTGAGAGTTTGGTGTTCACCGAATGAGCCATCAGGCTGTTCGTGTTTTAACAAACTATCTTTTGTTACAACTACATCAGCAAAATCTGTTGCCGTGTCATCAACCATAAAATCACCATATAAGGTGTGTTGGTTGGCTCCCTCACCTTTTAATAAGGTGTGTTTCTTTTTTGTTTTCATTTGATTTTATTTTAGAATACAAATATACAAATTATATTTTCACAAAACAAATTTATTTCGTTAATAATTTGTTAAACGAAATCCAAATGGTAAACAGCCCGATCATCAGGTTAAAATTGTTTCGCATGTTTATACTACTAATATACAAAATGTGCGAAACAAAATGATTGAATCCATCGACGGTGAAGATTCTGTGGTAAAAAAGGAAAACCCCCGAGTATATCGGGGGTTTATCACTAACAAATAAAACTTACTAACCCATTAAATTCTAAAACTAGCGCAAACATAAGTAATAGAATTAACATTTCCAAAAAAATTTTGAAATATATTATTATCAAGGTGTTATGCGAAACAATATGGATAATCCCGGAGACATCTCCTCGTGTAATACGCAAAAAAAATGGGGTATCGTATGACACCCCATTGTACAACTTACCAAACACAAATTATGAACACTATAATAATATAGTGAAATTATTTCAATAAATCAAGCGTCTTATATTGACAATAGTTTTCCAAATCATTCAAAGGAATTCTTCCGTAATTATTAGAGGAATAATAACCCTGCATCTCATATCGTTTCTTCCAATTATTAAATGCCTCTTTAGCCTTCTTCATTGAGGGATATGTCCACTTATCGAATTCGATAGTAATACCATCGGGGGAAAGAACTTGTACTTTCATTTTATTTAGTTTTTGATGATTGTTTGTGAATACTCAACTTCAATTCGTGTGTCCATATGTTGTGAACCACTATAACGATTTTGTCTATGAATTTCCACTACTGAATGACCACCGATAACTTCCCATCCTTCTTGGATAAGTTCATTTACTTTTCTTGATAGTTCTTCGGGAGAACGAGAGGATAAGATTTTATATTCCATAAGATAATTTTAAGGGGACACTCTTTTGAATGTCCCCGATTAACAATTAAAAATTTTAGTCGTCTTCTTCTTCAGTGTTGTCCATTAATGTAGAGAGTAGGTTGTTATAATCTCCACTCATACATTTTTGTAGAACAACATCAATTTCTTCTTTAGTCCAACCTTGTCTTTTTGCGTTACGAGAAAATGCTCCCATTAACACAAATGCATTTCCATCAAGACCGACTAAATTCATTTTGACTTTCTTTTCATTAATCATTTCATTTGTCATATAGATTGTTTTTAGAATACAAATATACATTACATAATCACACATTCCAAATTTATTTTGTTAAAAATTAGTTAACGAATTTACCTGAACCTGATCCTGTGCCGGCGTATCCGAATTTTGTCTCGCACGTGCGAAACAACATCGGATCATGGCGCATGTGCTGGGCAACTCAAGAGCAACTTTGTAGCATAAAAAAACCCGATGTAGAAACATCAGGCTTTTTATAATCCGTACCCTATTATTGTCATACGAGTTCTACAAGAGAACTGAATATTTGCTTTTCACGTTCACCATAGACATCAAACATTTTGGCTTCCGTGTTATCACCTTTAGAAAGTGAGTGAGTAGTGAATTTGGTTACCCCACTAAACAATCCCCAAAGGTTATCACCTTTCTGTTTCATCTCACCATCTAAATCAACATAGAACTTACTCATCTTGTTCTTTAGATTTGTTGATGTCTGTTCATCATCTTTGTAATTTACTTCAGGCTTGATATTGAACAACTTACGTAATACGGAGTCAATGTTCTTGTCCGATACCTTTGTTTCACTAAGCTTAACAATATTATCAAAGATTTCTTTTTCTTGGTCAAGAACTTTTTCAAGTCCTGAACAGATTTCATCAATCTTTACGGTCATGTTCTTAGTATGACGAACCTTTGTTTGGATACTTCTAAATGCCGCAAAGAAAGAGTTCATACAACTGATAGTAACATTACTAGGTCCAAACGCTAATGATGTTGAACCATCGAATGAATTGATACCAGTTAGAAAACCTTCAATTCTATCGTTAGGCATTGTTAGATTACCTGACTTCAACTGAAAGTAAACACGGGCACCATCTTTAAATTCACCACCCTTTCTTAATTCCAATCCAGTTTGTTGGGATACTTTAAAAAGAAGTTCGAGCAAATCTTGGTTTTGATACGGGTGATAACCATCACTCATAACTGATAACACTTTGTTAGTGTCTTCACGAACTACGGCTAAACTACCATCAACGATAATACCTGATTCAGTTTGAATCGCTTCTTGACGAACTGTCCAATCTAAGTTTGAACGTTGTAGAAAATCTTTAATCTGTTCCATTTGTTTTGAATTTTGTTAGTGATTTAATTAACAATACAAATATAAATCATTTAATCACACAATCCAAATAAATCTTTTAAAAATTTTGTTAATGAATTTGCACTGTTACAAATTCAAGAAAAATGCGAATGCGCGCAGATCACAGCGCAGGATCCGATGTTGTTTCGCACAATAACTCATTGATTATCAATACTAGTACTTAATCCGTGTTGTGCGAAACAAATTACAACTGGTGATCAGCGCATGCGCGCAAATGATTTTGCAACAAAAAACCCCCGTGTAATACGGGGGTCATTCACCAAATCTATAAGAAACAAAACACCTCTACCAATTATTATCGTTGTATGAGTTCACACTATTCCATTTATCTCTTGGTTGATACCTACGAGTTCTTGGTCTTTGAAAAGATTGTGGTCTACTATTGTCATACGAATTTTCCATTCTTTCATCAATAGTTGGTACCTCATAGTCCATGTCAGGTTTCTTACCATTTTCCGCTTCCCACATCATTCGTTGTATATCTTGTAAACTTTCATCTACAAATACACAACCTTGTGTAAAGTTAACCTTTGCTTTGTACTCCCCACATTTTAAATCAGTGTCCATATAGACAGATACGATTTGTTTCGTGTTTACCAATGTGGGTCTTCCCTTGTGTGTGAGTTTAATTAACATGATTTAATTTTTAATGAACAATGTAACGTTTAAAACCTTCGTGAGTAAGATATGTCGAATCAATTATTAATATGTTTCCTACTGGTGGTGGACACCTCATCATTGAGTATGTGTATTTAATTGTTTCTTTTATTGGTTGACTACACAATGAAGTATCAAAAGTATTTTCAAATACGAACTTGTCATTACACATACAATCCACCATAGGTTTACCACAACTCATTAACAAAGTTATTAATAATATCAACATTAATTTCATACTACAAATATACAACATATAATCACACAATCCAAATTTATTTTTCTGTGAACCTGAACTGCACAGTTCGAGCTCCGAAAGTTGATTCGCACGTGCGAAACAAAATATCATGATCTGCGCATGCGTCGTGGCACAGAATCTTCTTGGGCAAATAAAAAACCCCTCGTTGAAACGAAGGGTTTTGATTAACCAACACCTATGATAACTAAAAAATCAATTCATCTTCCGTAACATCATCAGTCATCATCACAATATTTTCGTGAATGTAATTTGAAATAATGTCTTTCAATTTACTTTTTACTTCGTTGTATTCAGGCGGTAACAAACCCCAATGAAAACCTCTAACTTCATTTGGGAACTCCACCTTAATAATGTCTTGAATGTCCTCAATCATTGTGTCGGTAAACACTTCAACTTTTTCGTTGACTAAATTTTGTACATCATTGTACTTTTCAATTTGATTTTCCATTTTTAATAATTTAATGTGTTAGTGAATTAATAACCAAATATAAATCGTATATCAACACATTCCAAATTTATTTTGTTAAGATTTTGTGAAAGACATAAACACATAAGTAATACGTGCGAAACAATTTGCCGGATGGGCCCTGAACCGACGACTCGTATGACATTCTTGGAAATAAAAAATCCCCACCATTTCTGATGAGGACTTTTTGTTATTTAATTTTTTATTTTAACTCTGAGACGTATGGTTTTTTATCTCCACCATAAGTTATGGGATTACTTAAATCCATACCTGAATAAATTACATAATTGAATTCATATTTACCCAAAATTGGATTTCCATAAGAATTATTACCATAACAATCAATTCTAACTTTATATGCTTTAATTGTTTTTTTAAGTTCTTCTGACATTTCCGAATATTCTTTTTCATATTTAGCAACATCATCAAGATATTGTTGTTTGGGTTGAACTCTAAAATCTTTAATCTCTATTTGTTTTTTACAAAAATTCAAATTATCCAATGACCAATCACCAAATGTTTTTGGTGTAATTTCAAGTTTCAATAATTTAAATGAGTAAGGGTCTTTAAATGTTTTATCAACATATGTTTCTTTAAATGTTTTAACAATTTTCTTTTCAAAGTCATTTAATGTTGAAATATCTACTTGACCAAAAGATACCATTGTTACTAAGGCGAACAATAAAACCATTGATAATTTTTTCATGTTGTTTAAATTTGTTTAGAATACAAATATCACAACTATTTTTAGAATATCCAAATTTATAATGTTAAAAAATTCATAAAGACATAACCACAGATTTTCCTGCAACGGGACGGTGCGTCGAGCTACCAAAATAGTTTCGCATGTAATACGGGTTGTGCGAAACAACATCCGATCCGTCCGCTACAGGTGGACACATTTACAAATAAAAAACCCCCGACATTTGTCAAGGGGTAATCACCAAAACCTATGAAAACCAAACTAACTAAAATCTCTTGGGGAGTTCATTATCATCATTAGAACATCTAACGTACTTGGTACTCTTTGGAGTTCATCCAATTCATCGGACATTTTATTCCAAAGGTCACCATTAGGGAAATTGTTTTTTACTTCAAAGTCCATGGCAGTTTTTAATTCTTCTATTCTTATTTGTGTACTCATAGTTTATACGTAATACAATCTTTCGTGATTATACTTTACGATTGGGTTACTCTCACAAAGTTCCCCATATTCAGTCATCACATTTTGATAAACTTCATTTAATGGTTTGTTAATATATCTTCCGACGATTTCGGAAAATGTATAGTTTGAACTTGATACTTGATGTTGTGTAATTCCCTTAAACCCACAAAACATACTTTCCCCTACTTCACTTATGAACATTCCACTATAAAACCCATTGAGATTGTGTTTCTCAACAAACATATCGGAGTTACACCAAATATAAACACACTCTTTACCCATAAGATAAGGAACACTACCTTGGTTGATAATGAATACACCTTTACCAAACTGACCGACACTTAACAAACCATTAGGAGTTCCGTGTCCACACATAATAATTCTATCGTGTGATTTGATTTCGTTAATAACGTCCTCATAAGTACAACCACCCGTAATGATTGTTTTGTACTGAATATCCTTGTAGATACTACGGAGGAAATTAGTTGAGTTGTCTTTCGGATGTATAATCAATGTTTTCATAGGACAAATATAATACACTTAACCACACAAACCAAATTTATGTTGTTAAAATTTTCATAACATAATGACCACAGATTTATCACCATGGCACGGTGCGTCGACTCCAATTTAGTTTCGCATGTAATACGGTTGGTGCGAAACAATTTTCCGTACAGCATGATTTGGTTCCACATCTTCTTGGTAATACAAAATAAAAAAAGGGACACCTTTCGGTGCCCCTATCTTCACTAACCAATCTATAACAACACAAAGTTAAAATCTCAAATTCACTTTATCGCTTCTCTTGTAATTGTAGATATCCTCAATCATCTCAATGTATTGTTCTACCGTTCCACACGCAACCAACTTGGTAGGACGCAACTTAACTTTGTGCATGAACTCATCAAACTTAAACTCTTTCTTATTAGAAAGTATCTTGATAAGTGCTCTTACGAATATGGACTTATTGTAATACTTTTCAAAGTATGGTTTAATTTCCAAAAGGTAATTACCCCATTCACGAGCCTTCTTCTCATTTTTTACAACATACTCACCACTTTCAAAGGTATCTCTCTTGATTGAACTCATACTATTGTTCAGTAACATCGCAATTTCGGTGTACTTGAACATTGGGAACTCCTTAACGAAGTTATCAAAAGTAATGTAGTTCGTATTCCCACGAACAACGAACTTATGTAAGTGGTCAAACGGACTCCAATTCTTTTGTAGAGTGTTCATATCGGTCATCTCATCAATACCTGCACCTCTTGTTACTTTGTAACGAATAGGTACTCCAACCGAAATAGCAGCTTTTACTCGGTGTTGTCCGTCAATGACATCACCACTACCATTTAAGGTTACAACTGATGTAGATAACCAACCATTCTCACTCATTCTTTTCGCGAGTTTCTTAACGTGGTTTGTGTTCACGATACGATTGTCCTCACGAAACTTGAAAATAGAATAATCTTTGGTTTCAAAAATCTCACCGACTTTCTTACCGGAAATAATCTTATTCATCTTACTTGGTGTTCAGTTTGTTCGCCTGTCCCCGCGTCTGTGTTGTTAATAGAGTACAAATATACAACACACACATACACATTCCAAATTTATTTTGTTAAAGTTGTGTTAACGATAACCACATAAAATTTCCCCGTGATCCAGCCCGGTCCAGCAGTGAAATTGGTTTCGCACCAAACTCCTGTAATACTTTTATTTGTATTTGCCAAAAAACGGATGTCCTGAAATTTCAGGACCTCATAACCTATTGATAGTTAATGTGTAATACGTGCGAAACAAAATCGGGATGATCAGGAACATCCGGCACTTCAGGTACTTCGGGTACGAGTGGTACTTCGGGTACGAGTGGAACATCGGGAACAAGTGGTACGACTGGGTTTGCTGGGGTCATCGTATTTTTCTCTGTAATACGTTGATTATCAGTATATTAATTTCATGCGAAACAAATTACGGGACTCAGTGGTCTGGACCTGGGTGGAAACCAGTCTCAAGTGTACTACATACAAAAACAAAAAACCCCCGTAGAAACGGGGGTAATTCGTATTTTATGACTGAATAGTTAATTCAAACAAAGGTCATTGACATCAACAATCTTTGGTGTAAGTGAATTGATATATCTATCAATAACTTCAAAGAGTTGGTCAAAGTACAATCCTTCAACTTCGTGGGAGATACATTTTTCACTATCCATAAAACGGATATGATAAAGGTCATCCCAACCTAATGTAATTAACAAAAGGTCATCATAGTTTGAGTGTTGGAACTTCAAAAACATTCCCACTACTTCATCGTGTTCATTTGAGATAGTTAGAATTTCTTGACGGATATTCCATTCCATAAACTTGGAACGACCTTCTTCAATAATTTGTCCCATTGTAACTTGGGGAGAAAACGACCTTTCACATAGAGAGGCGATTAGTTCTTTTTTGTTCATATAGATTGTGTTTTAGAATACGAATATACAAAGTATAACCACACAAAACAAATTTATATTGTTAAAATTGAGTTAATGTAAATAGATTACAGTTTGGGATTTCGTCCATCCGGAAATTAGTTTCGCACATACCAAACGAATAGGTGTCGGTATTATTGTGTGGTGCGAAACAAAAAAACGCACCTCTGACGGTAAAAATTCCGACTCATCGTATGGACATAAAAAACCCCCAACTTTTGTTGAGGGTGTTTAGACAAGATTTAGAATCTTAATCTTCTTGGTCTATCATATCGTATTTCCAATCTACCTTTCTCATTACCTCTTCAATCTCTTCATACAATTTGGGGTCATTTACTTGGTTGAACTCGTGGTCAAAAAGAAGTATTGAACTTGGGTCACAAATAATTGAATTGGTATCTTTCACAATAAGGACACTAAAATGGTCATTCCCTAACTGAATGGTGTACCAATTTCCCACTCTGTTAAAGTTTTCTAATTTCATTGTTTCGTTTATCATATAGTTTGATTTAGGATACAAATATACATTACATATTTACATAATCCAAATAATAATTGTTAAATTTTAGTTAAGACCTTCACGAACCTCGTCCCGTAAAAAATTTGGTTTCGCATGTATGACTAAAAATATATCGGGTCGTGCGAAACAATTTTCTGGTTCGTCTTCTGTCCCATCAGGTTTCCTTCCATCTTCTTGGTGCGAAACAGATTTATTCTCCGAAGGTGAACCACAAAATTTCTTGGACAAAAAAAAACCACCCCTTTCGGAGTGGTCTTTGGTCTTTGGGGGATATTGGACTATTGAACAATATAATGATTACCATTTAAGGACATTTCTTTTATGTTCTCAATCTTTGGAGTGATTACCATTACTTTCCTTTCACACTCTTGTTTCTTACTCTCGTAAACTTTGGTCATAAAACTTTCAAACAACACTTTGTCTATTGTGTTATTCTCAAAAAGATATTCGGTTGTCGGTTTAATTTCATCAAACCTTTCTACCATTACATAGTAAACACTTTCGGTCTTGGTATCAACTAACACACATTTACTAATGTGTTTTTTACCTTTCAGTTCTTCAACTTCAAAGGTTTCTTCAATACCCTCTTTTGTGTAATTAACGATTACTCTTTTTTCGTAGTCATTACCCATAAGGTAGGTACATTTACTTCTCTTGATTACTTTATCAAAGTAAGGGTTGTTTGTCTTGTTCATTCTTACTTTGGTTTCAGTAACAAGATTTACAAAGGTTGATTTCTCAACACTACTCAACAAAGTGATTAACTCTTGTTGGTTGATTGTGATTGTTTGTTTCATTGTGATTGGTTTAGGATACAAATATAATATACTTAAACACACACACCAAATTTTATTTGTTAAAATTTAGTTAAGGGTTTTGGGACAGACCATGATCCGGTTCACAGGTACGAATTAGTTTCGCATACCCCCTATACTATACCCCCGTACCATAATGGGGGCTCCCCCGTGGGGGTATCCCCTCTTATATACCCCCTATTTATGGGTCAATTTAGGGGGGTCAATGCCGTGAATGAAATTTTTCCGGAAAAAATCTGAAGAGTTGACTTTTTGGGTAAATCGGAAATAAAAATTTTCCAGAAATTTTTGGGAATATTTATACTAGTATGAAATTAACGGGTATTATATATGAGTCGGTTGTGGATATGTACGAAATTGCTAAATTATCCCAAGACGAATTTATAAATAGATTACAAAAAATGTATAAGGATGATAATGTTAAATTACCCAATGGTAAGGTGGTACCTCGTTATGATTTTTCTAAAACCAAATATATTAAAGCAAATATGCCGGTTGAATTTTATTGTAATAAAACAGATTCAAAAGGTAAACCACATGGTAAACAGATAGTCTCTCAAGCAACCGCAATGTTATCTCCAGGGCGAGGATGCAAAGAATGTGGTAAAGAAAAATCAATATCTACACATTTACACAATCAAGATAAATTTATTCAGAAGGCAGAAGAGAAATGGGGAAAAGGTAGATGGAATTATTCCAATTTGAATTATCAAGGTAGTGAACAACCTGTGGACATTATTTGTCCCAAACATGGTCCATTTACAATTGAACGAGCTCAATGGTTTATATCAAAGAATAATCCAATGTATTGTAAGGATTGTATTAGTGATTTACGCAAAGAAAGGGGTGAAAAACGTAGATTAACTCAAAAGGAATATATTAAAAAATGTCAAGAAATACACACCAATGAAGATGGAACACCCATATACACCTATGAGAAATTATTGGATGGTACAACACCTTATACAGGTGGGCTTAATGATATATTAGTTACTTGTCCGAAACATGGACCATTCCCAATAAGAGCACAAGAGCATTTATATTCTGGTAACGGTTGTCCTACATGTAAAGAATCCAAAGGAGAAAAATCGGTTAGAAAATATCTTTATGAGAAAAATTTTAAAAACACATCCGAAATGAAATTTGATGGGTGTTTTTCTTTCGGTAAAGTCACAAAAAGATGTTTTAAACTTCCATTTGATTTTTATTTACCGGAACTTAAAATAGCAATAGAAATAGATGGTAGACAACACTTTTATCCCATATATGGTGAAGAAAATTTGAAGAAAACGATTTTTAATGATAAATTAAGAAATAAATTTGTGGAAAGTTCTAAGGACATAAAAAAATTAATTAGAATAGATTATGATAGGGGTAACACCGATAAATTAATATCAGAACTTGACCGTCTTCTTAAAGATAATTCATCTAATAAAATTGTTCTATCATCTAACTATCCAAAATTAGGTTGGAATAAATAAATTGCTCAGATTTAAGACTTTTCATT
>Ga0129333_10001532_pt1 | contig 20995 bp, 13 predicted proteins | sample CPB6_08_DNA_FD_94474 | JGI IMG/M metagenome (GOLD analysis project Ga0129333, IMG submission 94474) | Freshwater to marine salinity gradient microbial communities from Chesapeake Bay, USA - CPBay_Sum_0.6_0.8_DNA | ecosystem: Environmental > Aquatic > Marine > Coastal | place: USA: Chesapeake... | reverse complement strand
GTTATAACAGAAGCCGAACGCCTAAATCGGTTTGTGAGCCAAAACTAACATCTTGGTGTAACATTAATTAAAAGCCCTGTTATAGGGCTTTTTTATTATATAAATATTCTTGCAGAACTTTTACTCTGCGTAGGAGGTTAAACAAGATGCATAATCTTTGGGAACTCCATATCATTGATAGTCTTCATGGCGAAAATCCGCCCTGACATAAGTATCGACTATCATTGATGAAAATAGCAAGCGGTCTGCCCGCATAGTGCCCCAATCAACTATTGGGGCTTTTTTATTTTTAGAATAAATAGAAATATATAGATATTAAAAGGAACATTGCTATGAGTTCAAACTTAATGAGAAGATATTTAGATGTTTTAAACGAAAATAACGAACAAGCAAAATACGATCGCATGGCAACACAACAAGTTGCGTATGGTTTTTCAGACCTCATGGCGAGATTATTGGATCATGGGACAAATGAGTTTATAGCTCAAAAGCGTGGTATGAATAATGTATATTGGAGGTGGGAGGCGGGCGAACAAACCAGGGACGCATCGGCACATTTCGAGATTCCTTTTTGGAACGAAAAGGATGCAAAGGAAATAGTTCAATATTGGCAACAAGATATTTTGCCCTACAAGAATAAAAATAATGAAAATTATATCACTCAACCTGTTAGAATGCAACTTAAAGATCAATCGGGCCAGCAAATTACTGTTAACGTAAGAAATCCACAAACAGGCCAGAGAGAACAAACACCTGTACAGGCTATAATGTTTTCATTAAGATTATATAGATAAAATTTAGCAAAAATTAAATAAATACAATGTTCGCTCTAATCAAGAGTTTATGCAGAATCCCACTGCGTAGATCCTAGAACGATCATAATACAAGGAGAAAAAAATGGGACGTCCTCTTCCAAAAAGATTTTTCGGTAATAGAAATTTAGGTAGCCCAAGTACAGAGAATGACGAAGGGCTTGGCGGTAGTCGTGTTGCCAGTGTTACAGTCACTGGTGCAGGTAATTATGCTGCTGGCGGTAGCCGCCCAACTGTAACATTTAGTGCACCGGACTTAGCTGGTGCCGGTGCTGTAACTGCTGCTGGTACAGTAACATATCGTGCAAGAACATTAACTGCTGCTGTTTCTGGAACACAAACTAAAGCCTATCAAGTTGGTCAGGTTTTAACGCTGGGTTCAAATGGAACCACTGCTACAACTGCAACAATTGCAGCTACAGGTACATTGACAACCGTAGTAATTACTGGTACAGCAGGCGAAATTAGCTTTGACTCAACTGGAACAGCAATGCTACAGGGAACTTCTGTAACAATTTCGGGGACTTACGGCGGAACTGGATCAATTACAGGATATACAGATCCAACAACATATTTTGTGAAAGTTGCTACAACCACAACAGCAACTCTTGTTAGCACATATGCTGCTGCTATTGCAGGCACAGGTGGTGCTATTGTAACTACAGCGGGAACTCCAACTGGGTTAACTTATACAACAGGAAGTACTGCTGGTGCTCTTGCTACAGTTTCCACAACACCAACTGCTAAAGGTTCGTATACTGCTGCAACAATGCCGGCTGCTGCTCAAAGCACTACAACTGTAGGTGGCGGTGCGGGTGCAACTGTTGCTGTTGCTACTTATGAAGTAGATAGTGTTACAATGACAGAAAAAGGTTCGGGTTATAGTACTGTATCAGATGCTGCACCAACATTCAGTGCAGGTACATCAACTGCAACTGGTGCTAGCGTTTTAGAAACTGACGGCACCGGAATTTACGAGTATGGCACTAACGAAAATGCAATTACTATTTCGGCTTATCTACCAACTACTGCGGCTACTGGATTAATTTCTGGCGGCGGCGGTGTCGCTGCAAAAAATGGCGATATTCAAAAACAAGTTAACAAAACACGTTATGTTGTTGAAAATGCTGATGGTGTTGGTAAAGTTCGTTTAGTAGCCGCTGCTCCAGCAGCAGGTGAAGCAAACATTATTGCACTAGACAGTGATAATAATGAATATTATGTTATTAAATTAACAAGACATCGTGCTACACTATACAGAAAAACGTTAGTCGGTCTTTCTTATCAATTTGCTAATAATCAATCTATCGAATGGACATTTGGTTCAGCAGCAATTAACGAGAAAGTTAAAATTCAAAATACATAATTTATGTTTTGAGTACGTAAAAAGGGCCTATTGGCCCTTTTTATTTGGATATTAATTCTTTTTGCATTAGATAAATAACTATAATTCAAGGTTATCGGATATGCCAGAAACTAAAAGAGTAACGGGTGATTATACTATAAAAACACTTGGGCCTAGTTCTCAAGTCATTATTGATAGCGATTTAGTTGTTACTGGAGAAATCGATTTTGAGGATGTTCCTAATAGAATCTATGTCAGTAAAGGAGCACCAGATGATACCCAGGACGGATTAAGTTGGGCTAAAGCAAAAAGAACAATTAAAGCAGCCTGCGAGCTAGCTCAGACGATGATTGACAGTGCAGAAGTAGAAGTCGACCACGTAAGTATTTTTATAGCTAGCGGTGATTATACGGAAGAATGTCCTATTACAGTTCCTCCGGGTGTGGCATTAATTGGAGATAATCTAAGATCGGTTACTGTTCGTCCAAGCGATCCTACTAGTAATGTATTTTATCTTAACAGTAATTGTTATATTTGGGGAATGACCGTAAGAGGACATAGACTGAGTCCTAGTGCATTGGATATCACACCAGAAGGTTATGCTGGATATAATGGATTAGGATTACCAAGAAATACACCGCAGACCGGCTTTGCTTTCAGTTTTGCTCCTGGTGCGGTTATCCGTGTAAGTCCCTATATTCAAAATTGTTCGAGTATTAGTGGTAGTGGAGTTTTTGGTAGCGAAGATTATGTACCTGGCGGCGGAGGAATTTTAGTTGATCCCGGTGTTTGTGCCGAAGGAAATCGAATTAATAGTATTGTTCTTGATGCGTTTACCCAAATTAATCAAGGTGGTATTGGTTGTAAAGTTGTTGGCCGTGGATATATGCAGTTAGTTTCTTTCTTCGTTAACTTTTGTCAATTTGGTATACTTTGTGTAGATGGCGGCCACGTTACACTACTAAACTCTAACTGCTCATTTGGTAATTACGCATTCTGGAGCGAGGGAAGTAGACAGTTAGTAAGAGAACCCGACGACACCGAGGATATAGAAGATAGTCCGTATGTGTATGCTAACTGTATTGGCAGTTATGCAAGCTCAGATACATTTTTATGCGATAGCACCGAACAATTAAAACCAAATATGCAAGTCGAATTTATACCAGGAACAGGTGCAATATTTGGCGGTGTTTCTGCGGGTGCAAAATACTATGTTAAAGATATTATTAGTGCTACACAATTTTCTGTTTCTCTTACCGAAGGCGGTTCGGCTGTAGCTTTAAGCGATCAATCTACTCAAAATATGGATGTGACTTTGTGGCAACGTGAAGTTGTTCCATACGAAACTGCAAGATCTTTATTATTAACTAATAGGGCTTCTTATCAATCAAGTGTTATTAGTTATGTGAACTCTACACTATCATCATATAGTACAACTTGTACTAACACAACCACCGGAACAAATGTAATTACTTGCACTGATACATCAGTATTGTTTGTTGGAATGACAGTAAGATTTAGCGGTACTTTATTTGGTGGTTCTAATATTAGTGCTTACACAACTTACTATGTTAGAGAAATATTAAACGGCACTGATTTTACAATTAGTTTAACTGTAACCGGCGACGAAGTATCATTAACTACAGATTCAGGGTCAATGACTGTACAATTTTATTACGACAGTGGTAAATGTGGTCGAGATGTTGGTCATATAATTGATGCTCTTATTGAAGATTTAAGAACAGAAAGCTTTATATATTCTAGAAGAGCCGGATCGGCATACTGGGATGGTGTAACTAGTTTAGTTAGTGGACAAATAACACAGACATTAGATGCCATAGATTATCTAGCGAATTTAATATTAACTGATCCTACATTAGTTGGAGACCCGTCAATTTATACAATCGGCGGTAGTATCGACACAATTAAAGACTTTATAGAAAATGGACCTAACAAACCATTTGAGGCAGCACGTACAGTAATACAAACTAATCTTGGAACCTATCAGACCGATATAATTAATTATATAAATCTTACATATCCTTCTCTGACATACGATACAGCTAAATGTGCCAGAGATGTTGAGTATATTATTCAGTCTGTAGTTAGTGACCTAATAACAGGAACAGGCAGAGCAAGTCGAGCAGCAGGAAATGCGTATTATCAAGGTGTAGTTGATATTCCATTTGTAACTCCGACTCTAGTATTTGATAATGCACAACTTGCACCAACAATCGATGCACTTGAAGAATTACAGGATTTAATTACAACTGATATATCGGGAATTATTGGAGAAAATATAGTAGTTAAATTTTTTAATGTAATTATTGATATATTAACTAATTCTCCGGATAAAGATGATTTAATCCCAGGACCAGTATACGAAGATGCTAGAATATTGCTTAATTTAAATAAAGATTTTATCAAAGAAGAAGTAGTAGCATATGTTAATAACGAACTCTCTTTAAGTACAAAATGTTTTAGTTCGAATGCAGTAAGTGAAGTAATAACTTGTCGCACTACTAATATTTTATCTGTGGGACAAGCTGTAAGATTTATTGGAAATCCAACCGTTTTTGAAACAAATATTACAGAAAATACAGTTTATTATGTTCATACTATAGTTAACGATACACAATTTAAGATATCAGCTACATTAGGCGGCGGAATAAAAGATCTTAACGGTGGGTCGGGGTCGATGTATTGTATAATATACGATCAGGATAAATGTATGAGAGATGTGGGTTATATAGTTGATGCAATAATTAGTGATTTGGCCACTAATAGTCAGGAATCGACGTTAATGGCCGGTAATGCATATTGGCGTGGAACATCATCAGTATCGGAAAATTTTGTTGCACAAATTCCAGACACATTAAGTGCAATTGACTATGCAAAGAGATTATCATTAAAAATTATCAATAGTGATGTAACACCTCCAATTGGATCTCCGGCTCTTCTACAACCTAGAGATTTATTCTTTAAAACCGACGGAACAGTCTTATATATTTTAGGCGGAATAGGACCTAAAGTATATCAATTTACTCTTTCTACAGCATGGGATACCAGCGATATAACATTTACTGGTAGTTTTGATTTTTCAGATCAAGAAATTACTCCTCAAGGCTTGTTTATTAGTTCCGATGGACAAAAAATGTTTATCGTCGGAACTGGTGCAGCTGATGACGAGACTGATGCCAGAACAGTATACAAATATACTATACCGGCTCTTGACGCATGGGATGTGACTCAGGCTAGCTATGATTCTTCGTTAGCAGTAACAGATGTTTCTACTCCTTCGGGGATAACATTTAATCCGTCAGGAACAGAAATGTTTATTGTTGGGTCAGTGGATGCTGCCATTTATCAATATTCTTTAGGCGTAGCCTGGGATTTAACAAGTGCAGGAGTTCCTTCTGATTATAATATTTCGGATAGAGAAAATTTTCCAACTGGGATAACTTTTAATTCTAGTGGAACTGAAATGTATATAAGCGGTGCAACTAATGATGCTATTTTAAATTATGAATTAAGTTCGGGGTTCGATATTACATCTACAATTAATTTTGTCGAATCGGTTAGTATATCAAACGTGGAAGAAGAAATAACAGGGGTAAAATTTAGATCCAATGGATTAAAATTGTATATAGTTGGATTAAATTCAGATAGTATCATAGAATATAATTTAATCAATGCCTGGGACATTAGCTCGATTGAATATTCTTCAATGACACCAGTTGGATATTATAGTACACCTTATCAAACTAACGAAACACAACAATTTATTTCGTTAGTATCGTCCACTGATAATTCAACTAATGTATTAACCTGTGATACAACCTTTTATCTTAAAGAAGGTGATGCAATTAGATTTGTTTCTAGTACAACAGGACAGATTTTTGGAGGGGTAGTTGACGGTACAATTTATTATGTTAAAGAAAAATTAAGCTCAACGACCTTTACTATTAGTTTAGAATCCGGTGGAACGATCTATACTGGTATAACTACAGCTAGTCCGGCTAATCCGATGGCCGTTTCGAGAGTACGAGCTAGTGCTGCTTATGAAATCGAAAAGAATTTCAATACTATTATTGCAATAATTAGAGATGGGTCGATCGCACTTGAAGAGGATTTTGGAAGTTTGATTGAAGCTACTGGATATACATTAAGTTATGCTGGTGCCGGTATTGATTATAGTAAATTAAGCAAAGGACAAGGTGGAACCGGTATAGCCGATCCTAATAAATACACAATTGAATTAGATGGCGGCAGAGTGTTTATTACTGCAACAGATGAAAAAGGAGACTTTTATGTCGGTAAAGTTGTTCCGGCTGATGCAGGTGAAACGCCCAAACCGTTATTTAGAATAAATCAATCAAGTGGAGCTATAGATGGTCGAGCATTTTATCAAAGTATTTTTGGATTTATAGCTCCGTTTGTATTAGCATTAACAAGTAGAAGATAATAAAAGTAGAAGGAAATAAAGAATGGCCGCCCCGATTTTTAAATTTAGAAATATTCGAGTACCTATTACTAGTAATACTGAAGAATTAGTTTACGCTGTCGATATCGGACGAGGAACTAGAGGACTTGAATTGGGTGTTTTGCCTGAAGAAGTTAGCTCGGTTGTTCTAACAGTACAGTGCTCAAATAAAAGAACGTATATACCTAATAAAGTAATTACTAATTCAACCACCGGTACTAATGTATTAACTACAGCCGATACCGGTAATTTAACGGTTGATATGCCGGTCTTTTTTACTGGAACTAATTTGCTCGGGGGGTTAAGCACATCAACAACTTACTATGTTCAAAACATTGCAAGTTCAACAACATTTACTGTAAGTACTTCTCCAGGAGGTAGTGCCGAAGCACTAACAACTGAAGCCGGAAATATGACTGCTGATTTTAGCTCAGTTAAAATAACAGCCAGAGTGAAAGATTTAACAACATTAACTAGTGTAGATTTAGTTAAAGATTATCCTGTTTTAGCAAATAATGCATTCGATCCGTTAAACGGTAACCTGGTATTAACAGCAAAATTGGGATTGTATATTTTATGTAATGTTCCTAATGTCGTAGATGTAACAGTAAGCTTATTGGAGATTGCTAATGCCACGGCTACTTGATCCTCGATTTACTCGAACTTTAGTTGATACACCAGAATCGTATCGACGAGAAGACGGAACTCTGGCTAGAACGGGTGATATAGTAGTTGTTGACAACGACGGATCTGGACTTAAATTTAGTAACCCAGATACAGTTGTTACAGGTCCTAGATATTATTTTCAGGCAACACCGCCTACTATCGATGTTACAGAAGGTGATCGTTGGTTTGATACAGACACAGGTAAAGAATATACATATATCGACGACGGTGTTGGAAACGGACAATGGGTTGAAACAGGGCCAGACGGATTTGCTGGACCTCAAGGGGTACAAGGCAGACAAGGAATCCAAGGAACTCAAGGAATTCAGGGGTCTTATGGTGCTAGTATCACTGTTTTAGGATCGGTTCCGGATGTAAATGTTGCTCCGCCAGCTAATCCACAGACTACTCTTAACACAGCCTTTCCTGGTGCAGTAACCGGTAATGCCGTTATTGATTCTCTATTAGGCGATCTTTGGGTGTACGATGGGGCAACTTGGATAAATGTTGGTCCTTTCAGGGGTCCGCAAGGTATACAAGGAACACAAGGCACACAAGGAATTCAAGGTACGCAAGGTATTACTGGACAACAAGGATTGACAGGACAGCAAGGTATACAAGGTACACAAGGTATACAGGGACCGCAAAGTGTCCAAGGTTTACAAGGAAATACCGGAGTACAAGGGTTAACTGGCCAACAGGGATTAACGGGACAAGGCTTACAAGGCACCCAAGGACGACAAGGCTTACAAGGAACTCAAGGTCAACAGGGATTAACAGGACATCAAGGTATACAAGGAACACAGGGTATACAAGGACGTCAGGGTGTTCAGGGCAATATTGGTCCTGGATTAAAAATTATAGATACATTAACCAGCGAATCAGAATTACCTGGTGGCGGGCTTCCGGGCACTCCACCAACTGATTTATCAGAAGCATATATAGTATTAACAGATTTATATGTTTGGTCAGTGGCCGAGGGGTCTTGGAAAAATGTTGGTCCAATAGTTGGTCCACAAGGATTACAAGGTGTTCAGGGACGGCAAGGAACTCAAGGATTACAAGGAACTCAGGGCCAATTAGGAATTCAGGGTATTCAAGGGACTCAAGGTATTCAAGGGACTCAAGGGACTCAGGGTATAACAGGAGAACAAGGTATACAAGGGCAACAAGGCGACGGTGTTCAGGGTATTCAAGGAACACAAGGAATACAAGGAGTAACTGGACAACAAGGCCTGACAGGACAAGGAATTCAAGGTACACAAGGATTACAGGGAACTCAAGGTGTTCAGGGAAACCAAGGACTAACTGGGCAAGGGATTCAGGGAACACAAGGTCTACAAGGACAACAAGGTATTCAAGGGTCAGATGCTAATATACAAGGGATCCAAGGTACGCAAGGAATTCAAGGTCGTCAAGGATTAACAGGACAACAAGGCCTGACAGGACAAGGAATCCAGGGAACACAAGGTCTACAAGGAACTAATGCTAACGTACAAGGAATTCAGGGAACTCAAGGTATAACTCTTCAAGGATTACAAGGCAACCAAGGTATACAGGGATTGCAAGGCCGCCAAGGACTACAAGGAAGTGATGCCTATATTCAAGGAATTACAGGCGGACAAGGTATACAAGGCACTCAGGGTACACAAGGGCTACAAGGGATTCAAGGACTACAAGGACAGCAAGGATTAACTGGACAAGGGATTCAAGGTACACAAGGGATTCAAGGTACGCAAGGGATTCAAGGTCGTCAAGGACTGCAAGGTAGTAACGCTGAAATCCAAGGCATCCAGGGAGCTCAAGGACGGCAAGGTATACAAGGAACACAAGGACTAACTGGACAAGGTATACAAGGCAACCAAGGTATACAGGGACTACAAGGATTGCAAGGTGTACAAGGCAATCAAGGTATTCAGGGACTGCAAGGATTACAAGGAACACAAGGACTAACTGGACAAGGCATACAAGGTACACAGGGAATCCAAGGTGTTCAAGGACGGCAAGGTATACAAGGACTACAAGGTACAGATGCACTTATACAAGGTATTCAAGGACCAGCCGGTAGTTCGCAAGGTATTCAAGGACCGCAGGGATTACAAGGAATTAAAGGTAACGATGGTGCTGCTCTTGTTGGTTTATCAGCACAGCATATATTATATACTGCCGACGGAACAAATATCACCGGATCAAATAATTTTAAATTTTTCTCAGATACTGTTACATTAACTGGAAGTATGGACCTTGAAGCTACTAGTTCTGAGAGAGCATTACGATGGAAATTTACTGGAAGAAATGTTTATTTCTTTGGACGCGACTCAGATGACGTAGTAGGATTATACGACTCAGGCGGATTCTCTAGATTTTATACCGATACAACGGGTAATTTATTTGTTCATTCCAACGTAACAGCATATGCATCAGATAGACGTCTTAAAGAAAATGTATTAAAAATTGAGTCTGCCTTAGAAAAAGTATCTCAACTTAATGGTATAACTTATAATTTTAATCAACTTGCTGAGGATTTAGGACAGTTTGATAAAAATGAAAGACAAGCAGGGTTATTTGCAGACGAAGTTAAAGCGGTACTACCGGAAATTGTTAAGCCAGCTCCCTTCGATATGACTGATAATGGGCAAAGTAAATCGGGAGAAAATTATTTAACCATACAATATGAAAAATTAGTTCCTTTATTAGTTGAAGCAATTAAAGAATTAAAAGCTGAAATAAACGAATTAAAAAAATCAAATTAATTCGTCGAAAAATGAATAGTTTCTGTAGTTTTAATTTTTGATAATATTTCTTCTAAACGAACAGTTTTAAATAATCCTGGGTGAGTTGGTTTAGGTATATTCTCTATATCAGTCCACGCCCAACCTTTATGTTCATTATTTAATATAGGAATAAATTCTGTTTCAATTGGTATTAAAAAAGTATAATAACAAAAATAATTGTTTGGTGTTGTAAAAGTTTCTAGAGGAATTAATTTGTAATTTGAAATATCAAATCCAATTTCCTCGTAAACTTCTCTTTTTAGTGCATTAACAATAGATTCGTTTTTATTAATTTTCCCTCCGGCAATACTCCAGGTATCGTTGAATCTATCTCCGTTGCGTAAAAGAAAAAGATATCTTTTAGTATTTTTTGAGTATATCAAAGAACCTACACTAGCAATTACAGTGGGATTATGTTCTAAAGTATTAAACTCCATTGTCCTGCTGGATAATGTCTGTGATAGCTTTTGGTCCATTGAATTCCGTCCCACTTGTATTGAATAGCAGTATTTAAATTACTAACATAAGAAACATCAGATCTTTCTTCACTGACAAAACTAACCCACCAATTAACACCGTTATATTCGATGATATCGTTTTTCTTGGCAATCAACTCTAAATTATTTAATCCTTTCCAAGCTTCGGCAGCAACATTGTCTATATCGCTTCCGATATCTTCTAATATAAGATATCGTGTTCCAGTTGGTGGTTGTAACGTAGCTGTATCATCAGGATCAACAGCAAATGGATCTATTATTGCTGAAATTGGTGCCTCGGTATTTGCTGGTAAGGTATCTTCAAAAACATTGAATAATAATAACGAAGAGTCCATCGGGTGCTCGGCTATAGTTCCAATGATTTCATTTCCGTCGTCGTCGATTTGTAATCTAATCTGACTAGTGCCATCTCTAATCACACCATATACATCTATTAGAGCCGGCCAACTATCTCTAGTACCTATTTTTCCGTCGTCTGTGGGAATTTCACTTTCTTTAACTAACAACAAAGTATTATCAATTAATAAAACACCATATTGTAAAGGAGTAATATATTGTCGACTTATTAGATTACTATCTAAAATAGAATCTTCATTTATTTCGCCGGCAGGATCATATATAGAAGCAATAATTTTTTGTATAACTCCTAACTTCATTACCTTGGCTGGCGTAGTAATCCAAATCGGCATCTCAAAGGTTAAACTCATAATATCTATGGAATCGTCGGCCCCGGCAGGAACGGTTTGACTAGACCAATTAACATTTGTTAAAGATATCATACTTAAACTAGTCCAATCAAGATAATTATCTGTATTTTGAATTTCTAAAGATGGATTAAAGAGACATGCAATTTGTTCGATTATCTGTAGTTTCTGGGTTACGTTTGAAGTCCAAATATCTAGTTTTAGTTCTAATTTATAAGGAACCGGCATTAGTCGTTCAACCGTTATACTATCTTGTTGGTTAGTAATATAGTTTCCAGTGATCGGATCATAAGTTCTTTCTCTAAGATGAACTTTATCTACATGGTATGGCTCTTGAACACGTTCTCGATCATACGATAGACCGGAAATATAAACAGCCATTGAAGGAACATGATTTAATGCGTTTTCGGTGTTGCCCCTCAAAATTTGAGCTACCTGCCTATTCATGTCTCCGTATACAACCGGAACACGCAATAAACTAGTCACACCGTCTCGGTCTTTACCATATTCGACTTGAAAATTACTCATCATTCGTACGAATTGACTTATAAATCTTCTTATTTGTCCTGAATAAAAAAATTGTTGCATTGATTACTCTGTTCTTGGTTTAAATATTTTGTTTAGTGCCTGACGTTCGTTATAAACATCGTCATTACTGTTAGTATGTGTATTTGTATTGTTAACAAAATTAGATCTAAGTGTTTTATTATTTGAGCCTGGGGTTAGATTAGTTCTAACCTTATCCTCGACCTTGACCCATTTTGTTCCATTCCATCGAAATAATCGATTTGGTTTAAAGTCTAACCTTAGAAAATACGCACCTAATGCCGGATTAGCTGGAAAAGAAATACCGCTAGTAACAGCATATCCATTGGGCGGTATTCCGTCGCCGGTTAAATATCCTGAGATACTTTTATCTGGTGTTTGTCCAATATTGTCTGCGGTTATATTAGAATTCCCATTTATAACAATTTGATCTGATGCTTCCAATAAATTTGGATCTTCGGGATAGCCATTGGCTTTTAATCCTTTAGTATATAGAGGAACAGTATCATATCCACTTAGTGGAACGTCGGACTCGGCTTGAGCAATAACAGCATCGTTGATATTAGCAAACTTTTGGTATGTGCTTAATAAATCTTCGAGAGTAGTGGTGCTATCTTCGCTAGCAGTAATATTTTTTAATATATCTTTGTATTCTTGACTATCAACTAATGGAGTTAATTTTACTCTCCACAAATGTGCCCACCAGGTTGGACTAAATCCTTCGCTAGCTCGGCTAGCATCGTTAACAACATAATATCTTTTTAATGCAGTAGGTAAATCCTCATCCAATGGATTATAATCTTTTAGATGCATTAATTCTAAAACATCGCCGTTCATTAACCTTCTGCCTAAAATTTCGATCATGTCGTTTAAATGAAACGACATAAAAAGGGTAGTAGAACTTAAAAACAGACCAAATTGAGTTAAATCAAAATCAGTATCAGATACAGTATATATGCCCCTCATACTGTAAACATCTGTATCGTATTTTCTATCTCTATTTTCTAGGAATAATAAATCTTGAATATTTTTTTCGCTTTCGTTAATATATGCAGGTTGGTCAGCAGATTCACTAAATTTGATGGTTGTTCCTGAAGGAACTGATTGAGTAGTCGGTTGAGACAGTACAATTGTTGTAGCAGTTTTTGAAGAAATTTTTGTTGAAGTAGTTATCCCTGTACCAAAAACAAAATCACCAGTTTTAACAGTTGAAGTATTGGCAAAAGTCAATGTTGTTCCCGGGGTCGTTTGTGATTGTGTAGTTACTAGACTACTAAATGACTGATCCAGTGTTCCTAGATATTTGTGTACATTTATACCTGTGCCACCAACAGTGAACATTTCGGATATTTGACGATCAAAGTATCGATAATCATTACTATGTTTACCGTCTTTCCAAAGACTTAGTCTAGGCAAGGTTATTCTCCAAATTATTAAATATTTATACAATCCGCAGCGGTTGACTAAGATCGAATCTTAGTGTATAATTGTTTTTTCTGGTAATTTTGGAGTGTAATATGGCTCGTATTTCTCTTAAAAAAGAAACTGCAACAAAACGTCAACCTAAACTTGCAAGTACGTTAAGTGTTGACGAAAAATATATTGGTGCAGAACCAGTCTGGGATACTGAACGAGCACTTGCAATGAGCGAGGAAGATTTCGAACACCACCTTCGTCGTAGTTTTCGGTGGTATAATTATATGTTCTCTAGCAAAGAACTGAAAAAATACGTAATTGAGTGGTTGCAAGAAAACACCAAACTCAATGCTCGAGAAATTAGCATTTTTGCCAAAAGTAGTGATCAGTTCTGTCCGATTACCATTTGTAGTCTTGTAATGGCATATCGTCGCGGTATGCCAATGAAAGAAAAATATCGGGAGCATATTGTTAGAGTAGTAACTAAAATCATCGACGAAAATCAAAATCTAGTACAGCTAGAACCTACAGCAGCCAAACGATCCGATGTCAAAGTTCCTACTATTGCAGACCGTGTAGCAGAAAAGACAGCCGAGTACATCGGTGAAGTTGAAGGATTGATCGACGACTTTATTTTTAATAAAAAAGAGTTTAATCTTTACAATTGGCTTAAAGAGCATAATGTTCCGCAAGGCTCGATTGTGAAGTTCCGCCAAACAATCTCTCGGCAACAGTTGGAATTCGCCGAAGCACTAGAAGGCAAAGATGCTCAATTGAAAGAAGCTTATCGAGGATTTTCGAAAGCTCGCCTTAAGCAGATTGTTACTTTCTACGAAAAGCTTTGGGGAGATCTAGATAGCTACGCTCAAAGCAAAAAAGTAGCACGTAAAGTACGAGTTAAAAAGAGTCCATCCAAAGATAAACTTGTCTCTAAACTAAAATATCTCAAAGAGGATCGAGAACTTAAATTAACTAGTATCAATCCTGTTGATATCATTGGTGCAACTAAACTTTGGGTTTACAATACTAAAACTCGTAAACTTTATCGTTATCAAGCAGACGAACTTGCTAGTACACTAAGTATCAAAGGAACTACAATTCTTGGATACGATGAAGTTAAAAGCGTGGGTAAGACTATTCGTAAACCCGCCGAGGTGTTATCTAAGTTTATGAAAGCCAGCAAAATTCAACTTAGAAAGTTTCTAGATGACATCAACGCAGTTGAAGCTAGAGCCAACGGCCGCATTAACGAGGATACAATTTTATTGAAAGTTGAATAATTAATTTGACCGACGGTTATACCTTTTACACGGATAAATATTCTAAAAGGTATAACCATGACCACAGAAATTACAGCTCAATTAGAATCGGTTAATGCAATAAAAAATCAAATTATTGATTATATTCGTCTTCGTTTAGGCGATCAGATGATCGACATTGAGTTAGACAAGGAACATTACGAATTATCTATTAAACAAGCTCTAATAAAATATCGGCAAAGAAGCAGCAATAGTGTCGAGGAAAGTTATGCTTTTTTAGATTTAGTAAAAGAAACACAAGACTATATCTTACCTCAAGAAGTAATGAGTGTGCGTCAGGTATTTCGTAGGGGAATCGGATCTGTAACAGGTACAACTGCTAGTCAGTTTGAACCGTTTGCTAGTGGTTATTTGAATACTTACATGTTAGTGGCAGGTAGAGTTGGGGGATTCACTAACTACGAATTGTTTAGTCAGTATCAAGAACTAGCTATGCGTATGTTTGGTGGTCACATAAATTTCACTTTTAATCCTGTTACCAAAAAAATGACCATTATACGTAAGATACCCGACAATGGTGAAAGTGTTCTACTTTGGTTATATAACTACAAACCAGATCAGGTATTATTGTCGGATCATATGGCATTTCCTTGGATACAGGATTATGCTTATGCTTTAGCCAAATATACATTAGGTGAAGCCCGAGAAAAGTATAGTACTATTGCTGGTCCACAAGGCGGTACAACCTTAAACGGTGGAACATTAAAAACTGAGGCGAAAGAACTTCTTGACAAACTAGAGCAAGATCTTATAAATTATGTAGATGGTGCAATGCCATATACATTTGTGATAGGATAAATTTTGATAGTTACAGTTAGTGGATTTATTGGCTCGGGAAAAGATACTGTTAGCGAATACTTACAAAGTATATATGGGTTTCAGCAAATCAGTTTTGCCGGAGCACTAAAAGATGCTGTCTCTGCTATTTTTGGTTGGGATAGAGAAATGCTAGAAGGAAAAACAGTAGAAAGCCGATACTGGAGAGAAACTAAAGATATTTGGTGGAGTGAACGTCTTGGTATGAATATTACTCCAAGATGGATCTTACAATATTGGGGCACCGAAGTCTGCCGACAAGGGTTTCATGATGATATTTGGATAGCCAGTGTAGAAAATCGTATCAGGAACAATGCAAGAAATGTTGTAATTTCGGATGCTCGATTCCCTAACGAATTAGCAACCATTAAAAAGTTAGGCGGAAAATCTTTAATGGTAGTGAGAGGAAAAAATCCCGACTGGTACGATTTAGCCATTAAAGCCAATCAAGGTGATTCACATGCTCGGGCCGAAATAGCTACTATAGTACATTCATCTGAGTGGTCTTGGGTTGGGTATGATTTTGATCACATCATTGACAATAATTCAGATTTAGCTTCACTATACGCACAAGTTGATCGATTAATTAACGATCGGGTTTTAATGGATCATCAGTCCAGATAAAATATTTTTTAGTAAGTTCAATTTTACAATTAGAACAAATGGTTTTTAGATTAGACCATTTATTGTTTTGATCATTTCCGTCTAAAAACCAAACAAACATTTGTTCTAGCAATATACTTTTAAATCCGCATTTTTCGCATTTTTCTTTTTTTACATATCCCGATCTTGCCCAAGTTGGAATTGGATCCTTGGGCAATCTATTTTGTCTACTGCAACGGTCACATCGTGATCGATAATGTATTCGATTTTCTAATTTATAATTTATAGCCACAGGTCTTTTATTACAAGACGGACAAATTTTTCTTCTCATGCCACTATTTATTGGAATAAAGGGCCCTTAAAGGGCAGGCAAAACCGTTGAAAATCAAGGTTTCGAATAAATAAAAATAACTTTATGTTAAAAGGAACCAGAAAATGGCACTTACATCACCAGGTTTAGAAGTACAAACAATCGACGAGAGTACATATTTACCAACAGCTCAGGCTACGGTACCTCTCATTGTACTAGCGTCGGGAACTAATAAATTATACAACAATAATTTAACCTCAGGAACATTAGCATCTAATGCCGGTAAATTAGATTCTGTTTCGTCACAAAGAGATTTAGTTACTAAGTATGGACAACCAGTCTTTAGACGTACATCGATTGGAACAGCAATACATGGTGACGAAAGAAATGAATATGGACTCATGGCTGCTTATAGTACATTAGGGTTAGGCAATCGTGCCTACATCTTAAGAGCAGATATAGACCTTGAAGCATTAGAACCTAGAACTACTCGTCCGGTCGGCGAGCCTGCAGACGGAACATATTGGTTAGATACAGACGATTCAAACTTTGGAATTTTTGAATGGGACTATTCAGGAAATCAGTTTGTTGGAAAAACTCCATTATTGGCCACTGGTTCGAATATTGAAATAGTATCAAATAATTATGTACCCAAGGGATCTTTTGGATCATTGGGTAGTTACGCAATCGTTATCGGCGGTACCGACTCAGAAATTTCAAAAAGTGATGCAACTATCAGTAATATTACCGATGACACAGAAACCGAAGTAAGAATTTTTTATAAAGCATACGACAACACCTGGCAATTAGTAGGTAGTATTGATTGGCAATCTAAAATTACTGCAATGATAGCTTCGGTAGCTAATCCCTCTATCAGTGGTAGTGCTGATATTATTCTGAATGGAACTGCTATCACTTTGACTGGATCAGTATCAAATTGGGCAAGTCAAATTAATTCAGCAAGTATCGACGGAGTTTCAGCTAGAGTGGCATCAGGAAAATTAATTCTTAGTGTTACTAACGAAGCTTCGAGTCTTGGCGATGACGTCGCAGATGGTAAATTAATTTTTGAACAAGACTTAGGTGTTGACTCTACCGGGATACTAGATGATCTCGGTGTTGATTATGTCGGGAATGTTGCTACATTTTATGCACCTATAGTTCAAATTAGTAGTAATAGTTCGGTTCCTGAGTGGGCATCAAACGATCCTGCACCACGTCCTAGCGGAAGTGTATGGATGAAAAATTCGGCTGTAGGTAACGGTTTATCGTTGGCAATGTCACAATATGATGCCGATAATGCCGAGTGGGCACCAGTAGCAGTACCTACATATGCAACAGAATTAGATGCACTAGGAGCATTAGATAGTACTAACGGTGGATCGTCTATTACAGTAGGAACTTTATATGTTTCTACTGACGTTAATAAGCAGGGACGTACTAATATAGAAATTTATCGTCGTTCGATACTAGGATCAACCAGTATCACTGGAACCACGCCAGGAACATTTTTGGCAGGTGATTCGTTTACTGTCGGTATAAGCGACGGATCTTCATACGTTTCTTATACTGTAGTATTATCGGGAACCACAGCTAGCTCATTTGTTGAAGATGTACAATTAGTTAATATTCCTAATCTCGATATTAGCCTTTCAGATAGCGGATTGATTACAATTACTCATACTGGGGGTGGATTAATTAATTTAACTAATTTAATAGGAAATCCAGTAACTGATGCAGGATTTGTGTCGACGAATAATGCTTCTTGGCCAGTATCAATTAAACAAGGATTAATCGACAACTACCATACAGAAAATTCTAATCAATTATTTGATGTTGGAATTACTAGTACCGGTACCGTAGGTGGCGGCGGAATCGCTGTCGGGGCAGGAACTAAGAGTCCCACAATTGGAACAGGATTAGGATTCCAGTCAGGACAGTTTGTTACTTTAACACATGTAGCAGAAATAACTGGATCTATAGCCGGTACACTTTTAACAGTTTCCGCTGTAGCATCGGGTGTACTATTTGTAGGACAGGTTATAACAGGCACAGGAATCGAAGAAGGAACAACTATAACCGCGTTTGTGGGCGGGTCAGGCGGAGTTGGTACTTACACAGTAAGTGACAGTCAAACAGTTGCTAGCACATCTATTACTGCATATACAGCTATAAGAGGACTAGTTGGCTCGTATAATAGTGGTAGCGGAGTGATTTCAATTTCGTCAACAAATTGGATTGGTAGCGGAACAATACCTTCAGGACAAACTGTTACGGTTACTAGTGCCACTGTTGAACTAATTGGAAACTCTTACACCGTTAGTGCCGGGGTGCCAACAGCACCAGAAATTGGTGATAAACTATTTTATCTTGTAGACGGAAAAGAATACATTTACGATCCAGCAAACGATGGAAGTAATTGGGTAGCATCATCGACTGCCGATAGATTTAGTTCAGGATCATCAGAACCAGCAGGAACTAAACTCGACGGCGATATGTGGTACAATACCACAAATGAAAAAACTTATGCGTATCTAAGCGACGGCACATATGGAAACAAATGGTCGGAGGTTTGGTCCAGCGGATTAAGAACTGTTGGTGTTACCCTAACTGGATTCGAACCATTGACTTATACTTTTGATACCAATGAACCGGTCGCTACACCAGATAACGGAACATTATGGTATTACAGTGATAGTACCGAAGTCGATATCATGATTAATACTACAACTGGTTGGAAAGGATATCGAACAGTAACAAGTGATTACCGTGGTTATAATTTAAGCTTAACTAATCCTGGTGGAGTCATAGTAAGTGCAACAGAACCAACTGAGCAGCCAGACGATTCAGTTACCCCTGCGTTAGTTGCCGGAGATTTATGGTTAGATACGAGCGATCTTGTTAATTATCCTAAATTGTATCGATACAATGGTACAACTTGGGATCTAATTGACAATACAGATCAAGTCAGCAGCGATGGAGTTTTATTTGCTGATGCTCGTTGGGGAACTAGCGGATCTGTTGATCCCGTGGGTGACGACATACCATCAATTGCATCTTTGACAACTAGTAATTATTTAGATTTAGATGCACCAAATTGGGAATTGTATCCTAGAGGAATGTTACTGTTTAATCTACGTAGAAGTGGATTTAATGTTAAACAGTTTCATGCTAATAGATTTAATGCGGTTGCATATCCCGGCGAAACATTGCCCACTGTTAAAGATACATGGGTAACAGCAAGCGGACTTAAAACCGACGGTAGTATGTATGCTGGACCTAAGGCTCAAAGAGCAATGGTTGTTTCTGCACTTAAATCCGTGGTCGATTCTAATGTAACTGTTAGAGAAGATCAATACGAATTTAATGTTATTGCTTGTCCCGGATACCCCGAAGTAGTACCAAATCTTTTATCACTAAACAACGACAGAAACTTAACGGCTTTTGTTGTTGGCGACACACCAATGACATTAGCTCCAAATCAAGTTGATATATTGAATTGGTCTAACAATGGCGACGGTGCTGGTACTTCTAGCGAATACTTAGGATTCTTTTATCCGTCGGGATTAACAACTGATCTTAGCGGTAGACAAATCGTTGTTCCGCCAAGTCATATGGTATTAAGAACATTACTAAGCAGCGATGCAAAGAGTTATCAGTGGTTTGCACCAGCTGGTGCTCGTCGCGGCAATGTCGATAATGCTTCTAATATCGGATACATCAACGAAGCAACTGGTGAATTCCAGGTATTTGGTGTAGGCAAAGCAACTCGTGATACACTATATGAGAACAAAATTAATCCTATTACAAGATTGCCCGGAACTGGTATTCTTATATACGGACAAAAAACACGATATGGATTAACTAGTGCTCTTGATCGTATTAATGTTGCAAGATTAGTTAACTACGTAAGAAAAGCATTACAACCATTAAGCAATAATTTCTTATTTGAACCTAACGATAAAGTAACTAGAGATCAAATTAAACAATCGGTTGAGAGTTTAATGAATGATTTAGTTGCTAAACGTGCATTGTACGATTATCTAGTTGTTTGCGATGAAACTAACAATGATCCTAGTCGTATAGCTCGTTATGAACTATATGTAGATATAGCAATAGCTCCTGTACGTTCGGTGGAATTTATTTACATTCCTTTACGTATACGTAATCCCGGAGATATTTGATAGTTTGGTAATTAAAATAGGGGCCTTAGGCCCCTATTTTTTTGGGTAAAAAATAAATTCAAAATAATGATAAATAAATTTAAGATCAGATTAAAGGAGATCACAAAATGGCAGTTTCATCATTAACAAAACTGACTGTTCCGTTAAGTAGCAATCAGAGTGCTAGCAATCAAGGTCTGTTAATGCCAAAGATGAAATATCGTTTCAGAGTCACTTTTGAAAACTTTGGGGTTAGCGGAAATGTTACAGAACTTACAAAACAAGTTATAGATTTTAAGAGACCAACAGTACAATTTAATTCTTTTGCTGTTGATGTTTATAACAGCAAAGTATACCTTGCTGGTAAGCCAGAATGGCAGACAGTGACTTGTACTCTAAGAGATGATGCCGGCGGTAACATCTCCAAGTTAGTTGGAGAACAAATCCAGAAGCAGTTTGACTTCTTAGAGCAATCTAGTGCTGCGGCAGGTATCGATTACAAATTTGTTACCAGACTAGAAATACTAGATGGTGGCAATGG
>Ga0129333_10001531_pt1 | contig 20995 bp, 23 predicted proteins | sample CPB6_08_DNA_FD_94474 | JGI IMG/M metagenome (GOLD analysis project Ga0129333, IMG submission 94474) | Freshwater to marine salinity gradient microbial communities from Chesapeake Bay, USA - CPBay_Sum_0.6_0.8_DNA | ecosystem: Environmental > Aquatic > Marine > Coastal | place: USA: Chesapeake... | reverse complement strand
TCGTCGTTGATTTCGTAGTCATGATAGTTCTCAAAGTTAAATGCAATCACCTCATCTGGTATCAGGTTACCCTGATTGTCAAACATTTCGGGGTGAGGTCTTGGAATTTCCCGATAGTTCATCATGTATTCTCTTGCTACCCATCCAGTTACAAGCCCCACAATTAGGAACAAAACAGTTAGAAAAGAACCAAAAACTAAACTTACTGCTAACATTTTTTTGCCCTCCTTAGGGTACTTGATTTTTTATTCCCAATGATAACTCAAAATAGATATGGATTTCTTTTTTGCAAAAATCGAATATCTTTCCAAATCTTATTGCGTGGGTATTAAGTTTTTTCGATTTACCTCCAGATAAAATATAATCTACGCCTCTGTTCGTAGTGTTATTATTATTTATTGGGTTAGACGACTTGATGTTCCTTAAGGAACTTGATCGTTTCAGTAGACCCACCAAGCTTCTGATCATCGCAAACAACTTGCGGGAAAGTCGACCCATCCCCAAACTCAGCATAGAACTCTTCTTTGGTAAAGTCTTGTCCTAAAGTATACACCACATATTTACTTCCTGTCAACTCCAGGACTTGCTTAACCTTATAGCAATAGGGACATTCTTCTTTTGAGTATACGGTGAAATTCATAGTGCTAGTTTTTATTATTTTGGAGTGTGACCTATACCAACTTCATAAACTGGTTGCTCGAAAATTCCATTTTCATATCTAAGTCCAATATGAGGAACTCCAGTTTCTTCAGTGCATTTAATTAACTCAAACCCCTCAGGTGGTTTGTAATTAGAATCTTCATGATAATCAATAACATTATCAACGATATTATCTTTAATTAAAGCATAAAGAGTGCTATTAGAAATTCTGTCATCCATTTCTTTAAATCTTAGTGAATCCTATTCTATATCCAGAATTTTGAAGTGACTCTGGAACGGCATTAAAAGCAACAGTAATTCTATCACTTTTGGATTTATTTATTGGAACATCGTGGATTATATAGCTAGGAAAAAGAACCAAGTCTCCCTCGTTAATACCATTAAGATCAACACTCATATTGTTATATTCGGTTATATCTCCACCCTCATTAGAAAATGTAAACGTATCTCCACCAAATTCTCTCCGATGAAATCTAGTAAATGATGATCCTGGAGGTAATTTTAAATAAAGAATACCAGATACAAAAGAATTTGAGTGACAATGACGATGTTGGTATCCACCTTGTTTCATTATATTCCCCCAAATACTTGTGATTATCCAATTCTTTCTTTCACCAAAAAATTGATAACCAAATTCACAAATGTACGAAAGTAAAATCTTTTCTAATTCAGGATTATCAAATTGATCATGTTGGGTATGAATTAGTGTGCTGCCAACTTCATTGTTATATGATTTTGTCTTTCTTACCTGTTTTTGTAAACTCTCTAGTAATGAATTGGAAATAATTTTTGATTCGTGAAGTATGGGGGTTGGAAACAGATTATAAATTCCCATTTTATATTTTTAATCACGTGAAATTATATCACAAAAATCTTAAAACAACAACTCCGCTACCACCTCTAGCAGATTGACCGTTACCTTCTCCTGAACCTCCACCACCTCCACCTAATCCATCTCCTCGAATAACACCATCATTACCATTAGAACCACCACCAGCTCCTCCAGATCCTCCAGATCCTCCAGGTCCTCCACAGTTGCTTGAGCGACCACCACCACCGCCACCGCCACCGCCATAGTACTTAGCACCATCTGCCTCTACATCATACTGAAGACCAGCACCACCGCTGCCACCAACACCACCGCCGCAGCCACCACAATTATATGCACCGCCTCCACCTGATCCAGCGCCGCCACCACCACCGCCGCCTGATCCACCATGAACTTGCCAGCAGTAAGAACCACCACCAACACCATTTCCAGAGGTTCCACCATTAGAAAGGTTATAACCAGTACCAGTTCCGCCAGATGCACTCAAAGTAATTGAGTTATCCTGTTTAACTAAAGATGATGTTCCACCCGTACTCCCATTATTAGCTCCATTACCAACAGTAATAGTATAAGTTCCTTCGGTCAAAGTGTATGATGCTTGGTAATTAGTGCCTCCACCACCACCTCCACCACCACTGGAACCGTTACCTCCTCCTCCACCACCAACAACAAGAATTCTTACATCTCGATTAGAGTTGATGTAAATTTCATCTGATGATGTAAATTTCCAAACAACTTCACCAGCAGCTGTTGTCCCAATAGTTGCATTACCAGGATTGTTTGCTCTTCCAAATCCACGTCCTTTCCTAACAGACATTCCTGAAATTGGACTACTTGACTTACTGAATCCAAAACTAAGAGGACTCATAATTATACTCCAATTCCCCCAAACCTAAACTGCCCATTACTACTAGAGAAAACCTTATAGTTTGATTGTGTTCCTGCGCCAGCGCCATTGTAGTGAATTACAAAGGAAACAAAATCAACATCATTAGGAGTGCTTGATAGAGTTACTGTAGATCCAGTAGAAATTCTTGTTGATGTTGAGAATCCAGTTACACCTAAAGGTTGTACAAAAATATGAGTTCCTATTCCCGCCGATCCAGTTGTGTTTCCAGTTCCTGCAGGAGTTGTCGATTGTTGAGTAAAAATAATTGTATAAGTTACTGCAGAGTTTTTAATGGCTGGAAAATCTTTAAATGAAACAATTCCAACAGTTCCATTAGTTCCAATGTTGTGTGTGAATATAGAACCCTGATCTATATCACACTCAACGATAACATTATTAAAAGATCCATTCTGATAAGTAGTTGCTGTTGCTACAGTTTCTAAAGCATTGTTAATGTGAACAGCAGTTGCAGTTACAATACCCGCTGAAAATCCACCATAACCATTTCGAGAAACAATTTGACCAGGAACGTTATCAGATTCACCACCAACTGTTGCTGAAGTCAGGTAAGTAGTTGCATCGATCGTTCCATCTGCTTTTAAGAATTCCGTAGAAGTTCCACCAATCTTTACAAAAGAGGTTGCAGTTACAACACCAACAGCAAATACACTCTTTGCGGTCGTTATTCCTAAAGTTGTTACACCAGAAACGTTTAACTGTTGAGATGTAAGATTAATGGATGATGTATCGGTTAAAGTAGTAATACCAGAAACATTTAGTGTATTGAGAGAAAGACCAGATGAATGTAAAGTATTAGACCCTACCTGAACTCCGTTCGTATGGTGAATTGTTACACCACTTCCAACATTAACCTGATTATTAGTACCATCTAATGTAAGACTAGAACTTCCGATGGTTAAAATACCAAGAACTCTTGCATCACCATGAACTATAAGAGAAGTTGATCCACTTCCAATTGTTATATTTCGAGTTTCTCCAGATCCATAAAAAGTAGAAAGACCAACTACATTTATTCCATACGAAAATGTTGGTGCTCCAGTTGCCCCACCAGTAGATTCATCTGGATTTGCAGGAACTGAAAATACAGTGAAACTAACATCTACTTTAGATGCTCTAACAATTAAACTTTGATCCTCTCCAACACCTATATCAGAAATAGTTACAGACTGTCTAGGTGCAAGTTTTAATGCTTTAACTAGATAATCACCTGATTTAAAATAAGTAGTCCCTGATGATGATATACCTGCTGATACAAATACTTCTTCAGCGTTTTTATTATTAATTACTAGTGTTGCTTTTGAGTTTCTAGAGGACCTAAAAATTTCAATATTTGTGTTTGGTGTATTAACATCATCAGATGTCTTTAAACTATTTTCTCTACCATAATAAGTTGATATTCCACTATTATAATCAAAAGTAGAGAATGCTAAGAATCCAACTTCTGGTTGTGATGCTTTGCAGAAAATAAGGTCACCACTTTTAATACCAACATTTAGTGATGTTGATTCATTTGGTTTTATTTTTTTATTCCAAACAATATAATCAGAATCATGAATTGCAGAGATACTTCCAGAAGATATCCCAACGAAATAAGACGCCGTTTCATAACCCTGGTTAGTAACACTAACTGTTACATCGGATAAAGAACCAGATGCCAAATAGAGTTCAGTATTATCATTAAGTCCTAATGTTAAACTAGTTTTTAATGATCCAAGTCTTCCTATTGCCACTTACTTAAAAGATCTTTTTTAGTATTTATGTGATAGAATACATATAAGAAGAAGAATGGATTTGATATGATCTTAATTACTGGTCATAATGGTTTTATCGGTAAGCACTTTGTCAGAAATACATTATGGAGTCAGCAATTATATAGAGTTGAGATGAGTCATTGCTTTAAATTTTTGGAAGAATTTAAAGACTGGGAAAGAGTTCACCTCATAATTCATCAAGGAGCAATCTCCAGTACGATAGAAAAAGATATAAACAAAATTCACAAATACAATGTTGATTTCTCAATCAAATTATTTGAGAAGGCAATCGAGTATAATATTCCAGTTAAGTATGCATCATCAGCATCTGTTTATGGAAACAAAAATGATGGTACTGCAAACCCACTGAACTACTATGCGATCTCAAAGTTGCAGGTGGATTATTGGGTCCAAGATAATATGGACAAGTTTAAGAGTATTCAGGGATTTAGATACTTTAATGTCTATGGTGATTGGGAAGAGCATAAAAAAGATCAGGCAAGTCCTGTTTCCAAGTTTACCTGGCAAATCAGAGAAAAAGGATATCTAAATCTCTTTGAGGGTTCTGATAAGTTCTATCGTGACTTTGTGTGTGTTAATGATTTAACTCGTCTCGTTTTATATAATAATAAACCAAGTGGTATCTATGATATAGGTACAGGATCCCCAGTATCATTCCAACACATTGCAGAATGCGTCGCAAAAAAAGAGGGAGGAGACATACATTATGTCCCCTTCCCTGAGCATCTAGTTGGTAAATATCAAGATTATACTTGTGCCGATATGTCCTGGATTGGAAACTATCCCTTTATTACTGTTGAAGAATATCTCCAATTGTAACTCTATAACTATCTTCATCAAAATGCTGAGTTGAGAACTCAAACAACTCAGTATCTTCTAGTGCGAGCATTTGGTGCCTTACTCCACGAGGAACGTGGAACTTATCACCCTTAACGAGAATTATATGATTGGCATTATCATAATCATCATTGATACCATAGTAAAGACGAATGGCACCTGACTGAACATAAAAGGTTTCATCTTTAAGTTTATGATAATGATATGAACATCTTCTATCCTTTAGGATAAAAAGAAGTTTTCCACAATACTCTTCACTGTTCGCAATCCATTTTTCATATCCCCAACCTTTAGGGACATATTTAATATCTTCAGTCATACAAAATTAGATCCCCTACTCCAACCAACTAATGTTTTTCGAACACCTTTAGTCACTGGTGCTACTCTATGTAGCAGATACGAAGGGAATACTATAATCTCACCCTTTTTTAGTCTATATTTCAACGGTTCTGGACCAATGAAGAACTCAAGTTCACCACCTTCATATTCAGATTCATCATTTAATGCTGCACTAAAAGATAACTTTCTTACATGCTGCTGACCACCTCGAACTGATGTATCCACATGCCAGGTATAATGTCCATTCTCATTTGCGTGGTATTCGGTGTATTGAAATGCCTCAAACCCATACAAAGAATAATTATAGCAATGATCATTAACGCTAGTTAAAATACTAGTCATTTCTTTGTACAAATAATCGAATTTTTTTTCTTCTCCCAACCACAATATTTTGGATCTTCGAATATCCATACCACCATTATTTCCACGAGTATCAATCGTCCTTCCATCTAAAAGTTTATCTGGATTAGACTCAACGTAGAAATCAATCTTAGAAATAGTAAGTGTATCTAATTTTTTAGGAGACTGAATCACCCAAGATGCATTACCATCTTCCCTATTAAAATGAAAAAAAATCACTATCCTTTACTCCTTTGTCATCTATGTAATAATCTGCGGATGGTTTTCCCATATGAAGTTCATGAAACTTACATCCCCATCGTACCAGTTGTTCGTAAGTAAGATCATAAAAATCTTTATGTGCAAGCATCCGCGAATTCTTATGTCTACCCATTCCTCTTGCAGTTAAGTAGATAATGTAATTACCTTCATCATACAACTGATTTATTTTGGCAATTCTTTCTGGTTTTGCAATGCTTGTTTCATACCGACCATCCTCTCTGCAAGTTGGTTTATCACAGATCGTCCCATCGATATCTACACAGTAAGTCGACGTCATCTTTTGTTAAAACGTAAGTACCAGGGTGTTGTACAGCAATCGCTGCCGCTTTGTTTGCAAACAGTATAGCATGATGTATATTATTTGTCACTAGGTAGTAGTAAGTAAGTGCAGAAAGAAAGGTATCTCCTGCTCCTACCACATCAAAAACATTTACCTTATCCCCCCTATAAATTTTATCTTTATATAAAGCACCCCTCTCGCCCAGAGTCACAATAAGATTTTCTGGTTTGCCCCTAAGTTTCTTAAACTCAGTCTCATTAATTTTGATAAAACAATTTGGAGCATCTGGAAGATTAACTTTTTTTGTATCAACAAAGATAGGGCAAGTATAAGTTTCTACAATATCAAGAAGTTTATCTACTGTAAGAAATCCTTTACCATAATCAGACACCACAACAGCATCATAATTGTCGACAGGGAAAAACCCCCTAAAGTGAGATACGATAGTATCTTCATCAACTCTTAAAAGGTGATGGTTATAACGTTCATCAACGTATCGTGTTTTAACTATTTTTTCTTCATTTGTTATGTGAGTAACTTGCAGACCAAATGCCTTAAGGTTCTCAAGTACATTCGCAGACATTCCTGCCTTAACTTCTTTTCGCTTAAAGTTAAGAACAGGAACAGGCGATTCTGGATTTAAGCGTGTACACTCACCATAAACAAATTCATCAGAGCAGGTCTCTCCGATCAATAATACTCTGAATGATGTTTGTTGAGGAGAAATTAGGTAGTCTTTCATAAAAACGAAGTTCCTTTGCGTATTCTGATCCGATAACGTGCTTGCCTTTCCAGTCTGATCCAACGACCATAATATCAGGACTTACTCGATGAACTAAATCTTCCAATCCATCATCACTCAGAAAAGTAACCACTTCATCAACAGCTCGAATATTCATAAGCATATGCATTCTTTCGAGTTGAGTATGAATTGGTCTTCCTGGACCTTTTAATTCTTTAACTCGTGAATCACAATCAAGACCAACAACAAGATAATCACCTTGTTGACGAGCATAATTTAACAGTTCAATATGTCCAACATGAAGAAGATCAAATGTTCCGTTAACAAATACTTTTTTCATAGATTATTGGGTACTTTAATTAATTTTTTAATTTCTGGAAGATAAAGATATTCTATTTCACTATATCTTAGAGTCCTAAGAGCATCGTCCATAGTCTCTACAATAGTGTCACCTGCCAAATTAAATGATGTATTAAAAACGATCGGTACTTCAGTTAATTTGTAGAACTCAGAAATCAGATCATAATAATTTTGATTCTGTTCTCTCTTAAGAGTTTGTACTCTACAAGTTCCGTCAACGTGAGTAATGGCAGGTATTTCTTTTTGCTTTTCGGGCAATACATCTATAGCATACATCATATAAGGACTTTCGTCAAGACGATCCATATCAAACCAATCTCTAGCATGTTCCTGAAGAACAGTTCCTGCAAAAGGTCTAAAATATTCTCTCTTCTTAACTCGATTAACTATATCCTTACCTTCTGGATGTCTAGGATCAAACAAAATAGACCTATTACCAAGTGCTCTAGGACCTGCCTCAGATCTTCCTTGTGCAATAGCAACAATATTACCATCAACTAAAAGTTGTGCAACTTCTTGTGGTGTAATTTGTTGTTCTGTTTCACCATCATTTAGTTCATAATCATATTTCATTTGTTGCCCAAGATAGAGATCTTTAATTTTTAGATCGTTTTGTTTATCAGGATATGCTTTTGAGACTAGATTAAAAGCAGCACCCATAGAAACTCCACAATCTGCAGATATTGGTTCCACATAAAGGTTAACATCTTCTGGTAAAGATTTAAGTAACTTATAGTTAGCAACACAATTTAATGCACAACCACCAGTTAAAATAAGATTTTTAGATCCAGATAATGATAATGCTCTTTTACAAAGATGAATTAAATATTCTTCGTATTCTTTTTGGACTGCATAAGCAAAGTTTCTTCTCCGACGTTCTAATTCTTCTTCACCTAAAGAACTCTTTCCCCAAAGTATATTAATATCCGAAAAGATTCCTGATCCCATTGGTTCCCCAACAGAAATATAATCATATCCTTTGATTAAACAACCAATATCACTAACAAATTCATAAGACATCATACCAAAACGAGTTGGAACTCCGCCCATTTTTGTTAATAAAGGTTTGATATTTTTATCAGGTTCACCATAAGGTGCAAGACCCATGGTTTTTCCACATTCGAGACCACTCCATCCCAACCACTGAGTCGATGCTGCATACACCATACCAGCACCAATAGATTGTTTTGGATTTACATATTGAGGAATTGGCACATTATTTTTAGATCTTACAGTATCTTTTCCAACTACGGATTGATATAGTATTTCTGGTTCTGGATTTTCATCATTTTTAACCATTTTAAATATAGTCTCATTTTCTTTTCCGTAATGATAATCAGAACCTGCACCATCCAAAACTACAACGGTTGCCTCATCAAAATCAGAATGATAAAAAGCACAAGATGCATGTAGTGAATGATGTGGTTCTGCTTCCCTGATATCTACAATTTGATTGAGACCACACATAAACTGTAGATACTTAATGTATACTGATGGATCAGTATTATGATTCCACAGATAAGTATACGAACAATAATCAATAACTTTGGTATAGTTCTGAATAAGGTTTAAAGCGTGAAGAGGAAATTTATCGTGCTTACTATGAGTTAATCTTTCCTCTTCGAGATGAAGGACAACTTCAGTGTCCTTCATCAATGTTACTGCCGCATTATGATGAATATGAAATGATAAAAACCACATTATCAGTTAGGAACATAAACGAGTTTCTGAATTTCAGGAAGATACATATATTCGATGTCGCTAGTGCGAAGAGTTTTCAGTGCATCCTCAATTGTCTCAACCAGTGGATCTCCACCAAGATTAAAACTAGTATTAAAGAGAATAGGAACTTCACTTACTTTCTCAAAGGCATCGATGAGATTGTAATAGTGCTCATTTTGTTCAGGTGTTACAGTCTGAATTCTGCAAGTACCATCAACGTGGATAACAGAGGGAATCTTTTCCTCAACACCATCAATACACTTTACAGCATACATCATATGGGGAGTTTCTTCACGACCAGCAAGATCAAACCATTCGTGAACTGCTTCTTTCTTAATCGAACAAGCAAATGGACGGAACCACTCACGACGCTTCACAGTATTAACAATCTCTTTACCGTTTGGTACAGTTGGATCAAACAGAATCGAACGGTTACCAAGAGCACGAGGACCACCCTCTGAACGACCTTGGAAGATAGTTACGATATTACCTTCACGGATCAGTGCTGCAACATCATCATAAGAGGTATCAGAAACTTCATATCCATCAAGTTCATCCATATAGAAATCAGGGTTATACTGAGGACCATAGTAAACCGATGCTTGAGTCGAAGGTTCAGTATTATCAGTGAGTTGGTTCCAAAGATACTTAGCACCACCAATTGATGTACCACCATCGTGAGAGATGGGTTCACAGTAGATATTCAGATCAGGGAATGCTTGCCAATACTTATAGTTGGCAACACAGTTCAGACCATACCCACCACAAACAACAATGTTAGTTTCACCAGTTTCTTCGTATGCTTTCTGAATCAACTGAACCATACGATTCTCAGTTGCTTCCTGAATAGCATATGCCATGTCCTTTTGGATCTGAGTGTATTCACCCTTCTTATGATTTTTAACATCATTAGCAAGGATTGGGAATCTTGTCGCATTAATACGAGCAGCGTTAGGATAAGTGGGAATAATGAGTTCACGATTACCCCACTCGCCTCTAAAGAAAGGAGGAAGTTCTGGGTTTGGTGAACCATAAGGAGCAAGACCCATCAATTTACCTGCCTCAATAGCAGGGAAACCACAGTATTCAGTCACTGCCTCATACATCTTTGTATGACCAGGATACTCGGTTGCAAAAACACCAGGTTGAGTTTCATGGCAACCAATAGCAGCTTTAGTTCCCAGATGCTTATAAACGATCTCAAAAATCTGAGGATAAGATGCTTTAAAAATGGTCTCGAATTCATAGAAGGTATCATTCACACCATCCATGTTCAAGAAACTACCTGCACCATCAGCAATCACACAAGCAGCAGTTTCGAACCCAGAGTTATAAAAACCACAGGCAGCGTGCATTTCATGGTGAATAGTATCAATAAAATGAGTCTCGAAATCAAATCTCTTTCGAGCAATCTTACGAATCAAACCTTGGTACAAGTCATCACCACACCAATCAAGAACAGGTCCATGACGATGAGTATGGCAAACTACAAGGTGATCAATATGATCAACATAATCAAAAACCTTCAGCAATCCCATCAAGGGAGAACCATCATACTTAAAGCGAGAGAGTCTTTCTTCCTCAAGATAAAAAACAATCTCACCATCAACCATAAGCGTGGTACTTGCATTGTGACCACGGGCACAAGAAACAATAACGGTCATATCAATCCTCTAATTAATTTTTAACAGTATCTAGAAATCCAGATGGTTTTTTGCCATTACTTTTAATATTACCTGTTGATTTAATCAACTCCTCAACTGCACTAGTTTTTTTGGGAATGTCCAGGGTAGGACTCATTGATTGAGGACCATCAGATACTCCCTTAAATTGTGCTGGTGTTTGTTGTTGTGGTTCACAACCCTGTGGACCACAACCTTGAGTTGGGAGAACAATCACTTCTTCCTTCTTAACATAATATTTTTTCACCATTTTGTCAACACTTTCGATGACAACATCCTCAATCTTCCCATTCATTGCCATAATTCCATCGTTGTTACGATGTGTTACCTCATCCATCGTAATGCGAATCGGGTCATAAATCCTAAGACCCTCCCCCATATCAAGAACTTCGAACTTTTCACAATCAGGATAACTGATGTTTTCTTTACAGGTGGATCCTACAACAACAACTGCAGGGACATCTTGAGAATATGCAATGTGTTGTCCAACAGAATCACACCCAAGGAAAAGGTCTGCTTCTGCAATAATTGCTGCCCATTGACGAAGATCAATTCCTGCTGGAGTTGCAACAGGTTCTTTGCAACCTTCTTTTTGGAAATCAATACTAAACTCACTCATAAAGATTACAGCGTAACCTTTCTTTTGGAGTTTTTTGACTATCGAGAGAACATTAGCGAGTTCAAAACTTCTTCCACCAGAATCGGTAATAAAGTTACCCATCATTTGAGCACCACGCCCAAATGGTTGGAAAACAACTACTTTACTTTTTTTAGTTGCTTGGCGAACTTCTTCCAGAACAAATTTTGCCTGGATCATTTCTTGGCGAGAAAGTTTAATATTAGGTTTGGGAAGTTCCCTAACCCCTTTATTATTAATCTGAATATCAAATGCTTGACTCAGATTACACTTTTGATTGTAATACTCCCAGATACGATATGGTTCAGTCGTAACCACATCACGCATCTGAATATGAGTTCTGAAAAGATCTTTATGCCAGTTATCGTAAACTCTTGGATAAAGATCAGGATGCCCTTTAAAAAAGTCTGTTCCACCTTCAGCAACAATAATAAAGTCGTCTTCGGGATGTTCCTCTTTATATTTCTCAAACGCTGGAATTGAGCAAATTACACGCCCAGCTCCACCGTTTACAAAAAACGCAGTCGATCTCATTCTCGCCTCGATAATTATGTTTAATTATACTCTGTTATTTAGATGTTGTAAAGTGAATGGTTTTCCGTATTGTTATTAAAAAAGGAGGTTGCCCTCCCTTTTTTTATTCTGCTGCGGGTGCTTCTGGTGGAGAAACCTTTGTCCAATCTGGCATTCCTGGCATTCTACCTGCTTCCTCATCAGTTTCATCTTCTGGAGGAGTGATATCAAGAACAGCAGTAGTTCCTATAGCAACTAATGTCTCACCCGTTTCTTCATTAACGACTTTTTCGGTTGGAGAAGAAACTACAATATGAGCTCCTGCAGGATCTTCCACCAATCCACCGTCAAAAATTACCTTAGGTTTTGGATCTGGTGGAGGGTTTTTACCAGATTCTGGATCAGCATCAACAAAACCTTCCCATTCAGGATCAAGTCTTGGATCATCTGGGAATGGAACCATCCAAGGACGATCTAACCAAGCGGCAAACTTAACTGGAACTTCTTGCATTCCAGCGATAAATGCATCCCATTTTTCTCTTTGATCTTCAGTCCACTCATTCTCATCATAACGCTCTCTAATTGCAAGAGCATCTTCGAGAATAACTTTATAATTATACTCAAATTCTGGTCTGGTAATATGAGGAATTTTCCAAGGATATGGTTTTTTCCACTTCTTGAGTTTGGGATCATATTCACAATCTTGAATTTCGATCGTATGATCTGGAACAGTTGGGTCTGGTCTATGATAGAACCATTCTCCAGTTTCTGGATGATAGTAATCTCTATGAGGAATATCCCAAATTTCTGGAGCAATTTGTGCTACTGCAGAAAGAAGAAGTGGATCTTCATCAAAAGTAATTAATACGGGATATGAATTAAATCCAGTATATTGCTCTAAAAATTCATATTGCTTTTCGGGATCATTATGATCATATTCCCTAAAAGACTCTCTTGCTAAGAGTTTATTAGTTTTGTAGTCAACAAATACCCAAATTTTATCTGGACCAGTATATGTCCATTCTGCTTTTAAACCCAGAGTGCTTTCATTAGAAAGATAATCATCTGGTAAATTATATTGAAATACTTTAGTGATAGTCTTAGCCATAAGTAAATTTACACTCCTCTTATTTAGATCCAGTTAACAGTAATTCTTGCCGCACCAGGAAGTCCCATTGTTCCACAACAGCAAGGACCGCCACAGACAGCAGCAGATCCTCCAGGGAATCCAGGGACATAACCTTGACGATCACCACCACCAAATCCAACGGCATTCATAGCACCACAAGTTTGCCAATATGCACAAGTGACATCCTCACATTGAGCAACAGAAACATATCCACCTTGCTCATTAACCAATCCACCAGAATATGCAAAGTGAAAACGATTCATTTGTCTACATGTAGTCCACTGAGTGATTGTCATTGCACTTGGAAGTCCATAAGCACCATAATCAGCACCATAGTATAACGCACAACATCCTGTACAAGCAGTTCCAAATCCAGCAATACCATAACATCCACCATACAGTGCCTGGCAACATCCAGATGCTGCACCACCCATTGCAACAATCCACTCACTACCATGACCCCAATTAAGATGGCAGTAGGAACATCCAGGCCATCCACCATCTGCACAGAAGTTAGTTAATCCTTGACCAGTTATATAAGCTTTGCATCCCCTATTTCCAGTATCTGCAGGAGTTCTGCAAGCTATTCCACCAACACAAATATTATAACAAGTTCCAGAAGCAATACCAGTTACGGTCTTACGTGCATATGCTCCCGCACCTCCAGGAACACCAATCATACAGCAACATGCGCCAGCGCCTGATCCACCACCACCCCAGATTTCAAAGGTAACAACAGTTGTTCCAGTTCCAGTAGGAGATCCAGGAACTCTCCAACACTGATATTCAGATAGTTGGCATAACCAGTTTGAGTCTACAGTATCACAAGTACCACATCGTCCCATCATAAACCAAGTAGATTGCCCTTGTCTTAAATTACCAATACCACCAGAATAAATTCCTACAAGTTCAGTGTCTTTTGTCCCTAATAGATTTCTTAAATTAGACATTCTTCGTTTCGCTCCTTATAGGATATTTATCACTTAAAGGTAATCTTAACAAGACCCCTAGACCCACGCCAACCATAGCAGCATGGACCACCACAAGAGGTTGCTGATGGAGCACCTTGTCCCCACATACCTCTACCACAAACATCGCCAGTCATTTCACCCCAAACACAGGCAACGTATTCATTAATACAACCATTACCTTCGTTTCTTGTAATAACGTATCTTGTGCATTGATCACGAACACCACCAGGTTGTGCAATTCCAAGAGTAACCCAGCAAGTGTCTCCACAAGCACAGTTCACACGGAACCAACCAAGTTTTCCACCAACATGATAATCTCCACCATATCCACAAGCACAATCACACCAATTATATCCATCTGGTGGGAAAATATAACAACCAGGACCACCACCAACAGAAGTATTTGTTGCAGCAGTTCTCAATTCATGAGCACTACAAAGAGGTCCATATGTTGGTGAAGAACCACCAGAATAATACACAAAGCAGCAAGTCTTACCAGGAAGACCACCATCAGCACAGAAGTTATTTAATCCACAACCAGTAATATATGACTTACATCCACGAATACCAGTGCAGCACTGTGAGCAGCAAGTTGGAGGACCAGGATAAACCAGATAGCAGAAACCACCCAGTGTTCCACCAGGGAAGTCACAACCTCTGATAGTCTTACGTGCATATGCACCAGCACCACCAGGAGAACCTTGCTGACAGCAGCAAGCGCCGCCGCCTGATCCACCACCACCCCAAATTTCGAAGGTGATCTCGGATGTTCCAGGCATCGCACAGAACGCTGAACACCAGCGGTTATAGTTCGCTTCACAGTTGCCGCTCCAACAGTGCCCTCCCCAGAACATTGTGAATCCATCTGGTTTGTAGGGACCCCAAGCAGTTCCCCAAGATGTATTTACATCATTGTGGTAGATGTTACCACCGACACCTTTTTCTGGAGGAGCAATATCAGATTCTATTCTCCCAGTGATTGTACTTGCCAATCCTGTCAAAGCTTGACGCTTGAGGCGGTCAGCATTTTCAGTTCTTGTTAATTTTCTTAAATCTGCCATTGTAGTTTACCTCAACCGTATGTAATTTGAATCATTCCACTACCACCTGGTCCACCACAATAACAGTTACCACCTGATGCTGATCCGCTCTTTCCACCTAGTCCAGGTATGTATGTATTATGAGCATCATCAGAACCTTCACCACCAGATTGGAATCCCATCATTGCTTTTGCGTGTTGATGAATGCCCTGATATCCAGCATTATTCATATCCCAACGTGGAATCGCAACCCAACCACCACGAGTATTAATCAGACCACCAGGATATGGGTGAAGATCCATAATCATACACCACTGTCCAGCATCTTGATTATAAGCTGATGTAATCATTCCAGGTAATCCAAATGCACCACCGTCTGCACCAAAGTATGGAGCACAATATGGCATAGGTGAGAAGCAAGCTCCACCATAACAGTGGTTTACAGGATGACCAAGAAGAACTTCTTTACCTTGACTCAAATAATCATTACCAGCATTATTAAACATGCAAGAATAAATTCTTCCTGTTTCTGGTTTATCATCCATTAAGAAAGTTGGTCTCTGTCCAATACCACCACCTGGAGTGAAACAAGAGAATCCACACTGTAGATAATGAGGACCACAATAGAATTCACATGGATGGATTTTACCCATCATAAAGTGTCCAGCAGAATCTGCCCTATCCTGTCTGGAAGCACATCCATTAGTATAGTTATTACCCCAGCAGAAGCAGCAACCGTGAGATAATGCACAGTGGGTCATTCCTCCCACACCACCTTCGGCACAGAAGTTACAAAGACCGTGACCTACAATATATGACTTACATCCTTGCTGCCCCATTTGGTTAGCCTCTGGTCTACAGCATGAACCTGTTCCAAGACAGATGTCATATCCCTGTCCACTCAGATCACCATATTCCCTTGAGCATAGTATTTTAAATGCATATGCTCCACCGCCACCAGGTCCACCCCACATACAACAACAGACGCCGCCACCAGATCCACCAGCACCCCAAATCTCAAACTTAATAAATCTGGTCCCCTGTGGAGCGTGCCACTTCATTGCTGAATAATAAGGTTGATGGTTCACGTTACAATGAGTCATGTAACGAATCTGCTTATACTGTGAACCAACGCGAGATGTGGTTAATCCTACGACCTGCTGGAAGGTAGTCTCATCAGCATATGCGATTAGATCTCTTAAATTTGACATTTACTACTCCTCCTTTTTACAAGTCATTAAATCATCAAGAATTAAGAAGAACCCAACCGTATGATGCTCCAGTGTAGAGAAGTTCTACTGAGGTATAAGGAACATTAAGAGTTAAGTTTTCGTTAAGAGAAGCAATCTTAGTGATTGATGTGGTTGTTCCCACTATACAATTGTATTGACCCCATTTACCATTTGGATCAACAATGTTGATTCTGCTACCAATTACTGCAGAGGTTGATGCAGGAATCGTGACCGTAATAGGACCACCCGCAGTATCTGCGAGAATAGTCTCATTAGGATTTGCACTATAATTTGTGGTGATTGCTACCAGAGTAGTTGTGGTAGTTGGCGTAGCGATAAAACGTCCCATTTTCGATTAAGTCTCCTGTGTTCTATTATGCAGCTTGTTCGACACCGTAAGTTGCAACACTTACGTTTGCAGTGTCAGAGTAAACAACTAATTGTTTACCAGTATCCATAACAAGTCCACTTCTTTCTAGAACACCGTTTGGTGCAATATCAACATCATATTCAATAAACTGGGCGGTAGTTGGCGTTGCTCCCGTGGTAATAGCAACGCGAACAGCAACGTTTGTTGTGTTTCTATTGGCTATATTGACGTTTACATATGACAAGGTTGTAACTGGAACAGTATAAACCGAGGTATATGTTGTCGCTGCCAAAGAAACTTGTCCTAGAACTCCTGATGCCATCTATAATACTCCAAGTTTTTTATTTCATGTTTTGCTTAAAGTTATTTATAATAATCATGAGGTAGCAATCCAGTAGGCGAATCCTCTACCCTTAATATTTTGGGTATCAACATAAGTCTTAACTGCATATTCTGTAGGAACTGCAGTATTCGAATTACCTGACATAGTAGCATCAGATGAGAATTCATTAATTGCTTCACCAATTTGTCCACCAAGTGAACCCAGTCTCAAGGAGGTCAGACCCGAAAGGTTAAACGCAGAAGCGTTCAGGGTTGCACTACCAGTTGCCTGGTCAACCGCGAAGTAGTTACCTACCTTAAAGTTACCATCTTGGTCAGTGGTTACAAAGTAAACACGTCCAGGGAATCCCTCAACCTTCTGATTACCTTCTACAGGTAGAGTAGTTGGTTTTCCTGGATAATTTGATTCTACTCTATTACCAATACCAATTTCCAAGAAGTCATGACCTGTCAATCTGCACTGACTGTAATCATAGCGAATCTTGATATCTTGACCATCAAATGCTTGAGATACTTTCTCAACGTTAGTTCTAACAATTGCGGTTCCGCGAATTGTATCAACATTAAAGGTAACTGCGGCACCAGCAAGACCACCAAGTTGGGTTCCATCAATAGTTAATTTCTCACCTTGAACATAATCTACTCCAGATGTAGAAATACCAAAGTTACTAACATATCCAGATCCATCGATACTAATGTTTAGATATGCACCAGTACCAGTTGCACTCCCTGTAACCTGAACACTTGGATAATTACCAGCAGCACCCAGAGCAGATTGATAGTAAGTACCAGCGTATCCTGCTACACCAAAAGTCGGAGCAACGTAGTTGCTAACAGCACTAATTACATATGCAGATGGATCAGAACCAATACCAGCAGCAACTGTTGATCCAGATCCAGCCACTGGTCCATAAAGAGAACCAGCGGTTCTTCTAGTTATTGGAGAAGTGGAAGAAACTCCAATAAAGCTCATACTTCCACGTGGTCTTGGTTGTTCAGTAAGACCCTTAAGTGGGAAAATAAATCCATTAATTCCACTTGTCGCATCATCATTATTAACCAAGCGAGCAGTTGCACCAGAAGAAACAAGAGCATCTGGTCCAACATAGATTACTTCATTCTTAACAAATGTTGTTAATCCAACTGGTCTATAAATGATTCTATTTGTGGATGGAATATCAAATACGACTGTTCCTCTGGCACCTGATGTTTCGCCAGTAACTGCGGCACCAACTGTAACACCAGCACCAACTGAAAATAGAGCGCCAGTTCCATACTCAAGTATCTCACCATCAAGTTCTGCTGGTTTAAAGACTTCATCCTGACTGTAACCTAAACTTACTGCACCCCATTCACCATAAGAGTTGTTTCCGTTCAGAGCACGAATAATACCACCATTGGTGCAAAGATAACCATAATCTGCCCAATAAGTAAATCCAGAGATAATTTCACACTTGGCATTATTATCTACCCAATATCCAACACCATCATCAGCAACAATTGTATAAGCGTGGAAGAGGCAGCTCTTATTTCCAGATGCATGAGCGTTACCATCAATATAAGCACCAACACATCCTGTACCAATGCCAGTACACTCTTTAATGTATGGTGATTTTAATACAATAGGATTATTTTCATCTAATCTAACAAAAACACCTGCGGGAGGATGTCTTAAAGTTCCAGTATCTGCCTTTAAAATAAACTCAGGATCTGATGTTGTTTTTGCCCATCCAGTCATTCCTCTGAAAGTCATTTCAGAAAGAGTGTTGGAATCATTAACTTTCCACATTGTTCCTGTTGCCAATCCTGCAGTTGCAGGTTCAACAAAAACAACTCTCTGAGATGCACCTCTAATATCTACAAATCTAGGAACAGTAATTGGTGTTTGTTCCGTATATGTACCAGCAGCAACATGCAATACTGCTGGAGCTAAACCTTGAGACTGAATAGTATCACATGCATATCTGATAGTTTTCCAAGGAGTTTCTGGTGTATTGCCCCACTGAGTCCAATCTTGTCCAGTTATTGCAGAAACATAATAATTATTTGGAGCATTGCCAATATAATCCCAAATTGGATCAGTTCCATTAGATTTTAATGCCGTTCCAGTTGATCCGATTCCAAGTGCAGTAACAGTTGATGCATCCCTAGTAAGAAGATCACCACGAGATGTTAATACAGCAGATGCATCACCCTGAGCAAGTAATCCCCACTTTCCACCACCAGATGTTGGGTTATTTCCTTGGTTAGAAGATGCAATCGAAACGTAAGAAGACTGAATATAACTTACAACATCATTTAACTGATACTGAGTTGCTGTTGCCCAAGTACCAGCGTAACGTAAACCAGGTACAAGAAGTTGCCAATCATTTGTACTGGTAACTCCTAATCCAGCAGGAGCAGCATCACGACTGGTTGATGAAGCAACTGCAACGTAAGTATTACCACCATATGTTACAAGTGATCCATATTCATAAGATGCCTGATATTGGAACGTGCTAACTCCAGCTGTAGAAATACCTGTCGTCATCAGACGCCAAGCGGTACTTACACCAACAGCAGGTCTAATTCCTCTATTAACAGTTCCAGATCCAGCAGTAAGTATGCCAACATACATGCTGCCGTTATAATAAACTAGGTCACCATATTGATACTCAGTGTCATACGTCCATCCACCTTCACCATTAGTACCAATCAAGTATTCCGTTGCATACTGTAAACTAACTCCAGCACCAACAGACTTATGTGGGAAAGTTACTCTATATTGCCCATTACCATATGAAAAGACATCATTAATAGAGTATGTGGTTAAACCAACCCAATTACCTCTCTGGCGAAGACCCTCAACATGGATTTGCCACTTTGGAGTGCCAATATTAAAGTCGGTTACATACCAGAGATCCTCTCTCTCTGCGGAAGTATGATTGACAGTACAAACGTATGTATTGCCACCAAGTTGGACAATATCATCAATAACGTAAGCTGTAGATGGCTGCCATTCGCCTTTCCAGTTGAATTTTAATCTACCAAGTCTAAATTCTGCCATTTTTGTTTCCTTACTTTGGTCCTATGGTGGTGTAATCGTAGGTGCCATTCACCTGAATGACAAAGTATCCATTATCATCGACGAAATAATTCAAATTTCTTCTGTCAAATCTTATCTGTTGATATTTATCTTGTGGATGATTCGTTAAAGATTTCTCTTCCGTTGTCTCTTCAACGTAATCCAAATAATCAGAAACTTCTGGTATTTGAGTACCATCAAGGCGATAATTAAGATCCAAAGAAGTTTCTGTCGTTGATGCTGCACTTACTTTAGTAAGCCAAAGCATATCATCTTCATCCCTTCTTAATGCATAAACAAAATAACCATTTGATTCGGAAAAGGAACTAGAATTAGCTCCACTGAGTGATAGTGCCATTATTGTATTACGCTCCAGAGAGTACCAGTCCAAAGAAAGAATATATGTGCCCCAGACACATCCAACCAAAAAGGTCCATCTTCCAGATTACCAAGTTGATCTTGTATTTGATGTCCAACCAAACTGTTTACTTTAATTGGATATTGTGACCAAGAATTTGATGGATCAGCAATCTCAACACTATCACCAGCATTTAAAGAACTGGTTGGCAAATTCAATTCAAACGCTCCCAAAGAAGTATCTGCAAGATATCTTTTTTGGACTGCAAGACCAATACTTATTCCATCAAGGGATAATTCTTCAGAGGCAAGTCCATTATAATCAACATAAGTCCACTGAGCAGTAAGACCAGTAGGAGCTTGTGCAATAATTTTTATATTGGCCCCATCACGAATATAAATTCGTTGATCGGGAATATTTACGGCAATTTCACCATCAGCAAGTTGATCAACCGTAGGAACAATACCTAGGTTTCTACTTCTTTTTGGCTTAATAATTGTCGCCATTAATTCAGGATAAAAATATTTTAATTATTTATCACTTTTGACAAGGCACTATTTAGACAAAAGCAAAGTGAATCCAACT
>Ga0129333_10001530_pt1 | contig 21001 bp, 22 predicted proteins | sample CPB6_08_DNA_FD_94474 | JGI IMG/M metagenome (GOLD analysis project Ga0129333, IMG submission 94474) | Freshwater to marine salinity gradient microbial communities from Chesapeake Bay, USA - CPBay_Sum_0.6_0.8_DNA | ecosystem: Environmental > Aquatic > Marine > Coastal | place: USA: Chesapeake... | reverse complement strand
TTGGCTTCTGTTTCGTATCCCCCTCCAGCAACAGCCACTGGATTTGGCTTAACAGAATCAAAATACAAAGCTGCTAGTGGTTATTTCAATGTTATTAAGCCAAAATTATTTTCAAGAGCAAGTAGCGTATACGAAGGATTAAAAACAGCAGAGCCTTGTTATCTCAATCCATTAAACTCTCTTGTTAGAAGCAAGCAGATTGGTGTTAATCCAATAGAAGGGACTATTGATTATAGCTATGAATTTGATACTGCTCCTGTTGGATGCATAACCGGAGATTGTATATTATCTCAAAATATATCAATTGAAGATAGTTTGCCGACAGATGTTTTTGCCAAACAAACCGTATTAGGCCGAGCTTTGGGTCCAATTTTACAAGATATTGGAACTGTTACAGAAGGCGTAAGGAATCTAAATATAGAAATTGCTGTTTTACCACCTAGTTCATGCGCTTCTATTTCTCAAATATATAACACTATTCCAACCGGTCAATTGCAAAATTTAATAGATACGGTGTATAATGATTTGACTGGTCAGTACGAACAAGTCTTTGTTTCTTCAAACAGTCAAAATTGGAATTTTACAGTTGGAAGATATAGCAGGACGATAGGTTTTACTTATGCTGGCTGTTCTGGATAATAAGGGTATTTAAATGGCTAAAATAGGAGTTGATGTAGATTCTGGAGATATTGGGCCAAATAATCAATGTAGCCCTGTAAGGATATATGGGCCTCTTTCTCAAACATTATTTTGTGGATGTAGTATAATTGGCGTTTCTGCTCAAGTTGGCTGGAACGAACAATCCTCTTCTGTTACTGTAGATCTTGTACAAGATACTTGTGTCGGACCAAGAATTTGGTATGACCGATTTTTAACAAGATTTACTGGAAATATGGCCGACCCCGGATTTACTTATCCAGAGCCGGGAGTCGCTGTTTATCTTAGAATTGAAGAATATATAGATGGCACAAATACAATCGCGGGAACTCAATATGGCGGTTTTGAATATTCTGGCCTTGTAGATAGCTGGACAGAAAGAAAAGACTCAAATGGAAATCCCGTATATTCTGTTAGGATCGTTGATCCAAGAGCGATACTTCAAAGTGTTCATGTCATACTTGGTGATTATGTTGGGCCAACAGAGGCTGATTATCCAAAGGCTTTTGATAACTTAGCACCTGTTCCAATTTATAATGTCATTAATGTATATGGTTATTTGGAATATTTAGGTTTATTGCAAAATCCTTCTCAGCCATGCCCTAGTTCTCCAGCTCTTGGAATTGGAGGTGTAACTACCGATAATATCAAGGGCAATATTGCTAATGATAGAGGTATGAACTGGGGAGATGTAAGATGCGCTATAGAAACACTAACTGGCGCAGAAGTTTATGATAACAATCATAAAGCATTTTGTAGATATCAAAGAATAGTTTATAATGGCCCATTGTCTTATGGACAAGGAAGTCAAATGGACTATGGTGTTATGGTACACGACTTACTATTAGAAGGTGTTTCACCTCCGTATAATCAAGCAAATACATATGTTGTAGATCTAACAGAGATTCCATTTGCGCCATTGTGGTATAAATTAAGTGGCCCAAGCCCAACTTTATTAGAAATTATTTCTCAGATTTGTGAAGACGCTGGATGCGATTATTATATTGAATTGGTTCCAGTCAAGAGAAATAATCAAGTTGGAAAATTTATTAAAATCCGAGTTGCAAAGCGAGATAGTCAGCCACAGCTTGGAAGACTAGAAGAATTTATTACGCTAAAAACTAATCAAGCTTCGTCAAGCAATGGCGGCGTAATGTCTTATGTTAAAGGCGCAGAACACAGGAATGAGCCAACTTCTCAGTTGTTGATCGGTGGAAATGTTCAAACTCCGTTTGGAATGACTAGTATCGTTCCATCAAATATTATTCCGTATTGGGGATTAGATTCTGATGGATATGTTACTCAAGCGCAAGTTCTAAATAATCAGTGGTATGTTTATTTAGATTCTTATAAAATTGATCCATCGTTGAACAATCCATTTATTGGAGTGACTGGTAGATATATAGCAGTATCTGAAAATGAAATTAGAGCTGCTTTAGCCGATTTTAATTCGTGGATAAATATGTGTTATCACATGAACGGCGCAATCAAAAGCTGGCTAGTTTATATTGGGGTTGGAAGTTTAATTAATTTTCCTTCTTTGGCTAATGCAAGTGTTAACAATGGAACTATTAATACAATACCAAATGCGCTTTGGCGAGACGACGCAGATATTCAAGGGCAGATAACATCTGATGTTGAAAATGCTTATCAATTTTTCAAAAGCTTTGCAGAAGAATTTTATGGCAAACAATTTTTAATTGACGCTACATGGTTTCTTTGTGGTGTTCAAGACATTAGTGGAACGATAGCGTTTAATTCTAGGCCGGTATATAGATACAGCCATCTTCCAGCAACAGATGGCGGGTGGATCAATGATAATATTCCAAATGTTATTGGTTTGATACATCCAACTGCTGGAACAGATTTTTTCAGAGATGATGTTGGAAAATTTCAGCCAATATTAAAATTTAATTTAAACTCTTCTTTAACCCTTAGCGCTTCTGGCTATATGCCAGCATCTCCAGCTTTGCTACAAGAAGGACAATATTTAACCGACACTATTGATAATTCTTATGCTCCCGGCACAGGACAGCTATGGGTAAAAGCGCAAATTGGCGATCAATGGATACACGGAACACCAATTAATCCAAGCCTTTTACAAGTATCTGCACTGCTTACTATATCAGATCCTGTTATTGCTCAATATGGCGAAGACCAAAATATGACCCAAAGTTTTATTGGGCTTGGAATGGTTCGCGCAGACAATACAATTACTGCTACGCCAAAATTTATAACTCCTGCTCCATTTGTTTTTCAGGCTTTGCCGCTGGCTGTTAAACCAGAAATAGCTGTTGTGCCTGTATTGAGCAAGGTTGATAATTATGGCACTTGGGGAGTAAATGGAATTCCGGGTCAAACTGTTACAAAGGTTGATCCTAGCTTTGTTCCTTGGGAGTTTGGTAGCGATACAATAATGAATTATGCTGGATATGAAGCTGTAAAATACTCAGCATCTAGCGTTAGAAAAACAGAGAGGGGTTCTGTTACGGTCGCTGGTTTTCCAAATATTCCTTTAGGTTCAGAGCTTTTGTCTGTTGACGTTGTAAATCCAACCTATTGGATGGTTAGACAAAGATATATTGAAACAAGAACATTTTCAATAAGTACATGTGCCGCTTTGTCTTTTTACTATGTAGACATGCTTGGCAGAATCGATAATAATTATTGGGATGGAACATTTGGACCAAATATTACTTCTATAAATTGTTCTATAGGTGCTGATGGATTTACTACAACATATGATTTTAGTTCATATTCTCCTGAATATGGTAGATTTAGTAAAAATAATGCCGATAGATTAAGACAAATTGGACAAACAAAATTAGTTTTAGGAAGATCTATTAGATCTCAAATCAAGCGAAATGTTGGCATTATAGCTGCGGCTGGAAGAGCAAACGCCATTGGTTTAACTAGATTTTTTAAAGCAATATCTTCAAAGGCTCCGGTGGGCGCACACAGTGTAATGATTGGCAATTACACGACAGATGGAAGAGTAAATGCGATTACAAATCCAATTGTAGATACTCCATATACTTTTAGTAGCGAAACAGCTTATAGCGAAGCGGCCATGATGAGTATGGACGGATTTTTTAGGCCGGTTTCAAAAAATGGAGATGGAAGCTTACCTCAATATATAAATCCGGGAAGCAATTGCGCAAGAGCATTTAGTTATCAACCAGATCCTCCTCAGTATCAAAAACTTGATATTGATACTTCTGCTTTAGATCCTTTGTCTAATTCTACGGATAGTTTAATTAGTTTACATAGTTCATCTAGCGGTCACGATGTTGATGTTGTTGCTAAAGGTTCTACGTTAACAGGTAATTATTATACAATCAAAGAAGGAGGAGAAGCTGCTGATTATAGATTTTGGGCCTTTAAGGGTCCGATGGTTATACAGGCTTGGGGATACGATCTCGAAGGAAAGCCGGTTCCAAACGAAGCGGATAACGAAGGCTCTGCTGTTGGCGGAACATTTACATCTAGCAATTTGACAGATAAATTTTTACAAAACTGGCTTCAAAAGCCAAAAACTTGGCCGGTTGCTCCGCTTGATATCAGGCTAGATCGCGAGCGCGGAGTATGGACAATACCGTCTAGTTTTAGAAATATACACGCTACATCTACAGGATGTTTAAAAAGTAGTAAAAATGTAACAATAGATAATAGTAAAACAGGGCTAACCGACCAAAGCGGCAATCCTATATCAAATACTGGAGAAGTAGAGTGGCCTTGGACTATAAATCCGCCAAATAATCCCGGCAAGTTTCCTGTTTATTATGATTCTTATGATTGTAAGCTATATGCCTTTCCAATAAATAGACTCGATATTGAGAAAAATGGAACCACTTATAGCGATATAAAAATTATAAAGCTTGGTAGTGGAATTGGTATACAAGAAAATGGCGGAACCACCTGCGATAAATATGTAACTATTTATAGTAGCGGCACTAGTAGTTCTACTGGAAGCTGCTGGTGTGCATATCCAAGTGAATGGACAGGGTGTTTGACTGGTCTTTCCCATTATGGGACTGGATGGATGAGTCCTTTTACAACTGGAACTATTATAGAAGGATGTTATACAAATACTGGATGTGTTGTTATTGGAGATGGACTAACCGCAAATAATGTCGGAGGAAATCTATATTTAAATAGTTGGAATTTAATATACAAAAAAGGCGCTGCCCCAACTGGCGAAGAAATACCGGCTCCTCCAACTGGAACACCGGCAGATCCATTATCGAGTTGTTGTAATTATGGGGTTAGTCCAACTAATTATAAGGCATTAGGAATTGGAAGCGGACTTTATTTAAAGCGACCAGATTATGCTACTGGAGCAGATTGTCTTGCTTTTGAAATTGGAAGCTGTTTGTCTGCAACTGGTAATTTTATTGATGTTTCAGACAAGGTTGGAGATGATTATTATGTGGAAACAGCTAATACTTGCATGACAGGAACTCCAACGAGTCAAAATTATTGGAGCAAATTAAGAGTATTAGGTGGAAATCTATCATTAGTAACTAAAGATGCGTCAACTGGCAATTATCAAATACCAAACTTAGATGATTGCGAAATTGGTATTATGGGATTTTGGCCACAATGGACAAATTCAAATTCAGGAAATTGCGGAAAACCATATGGATCTTCAAGCGATGCTACATCTTATAGTAATCTAAAAACAATTAAATTTGGACCCGGATTAAGAGGATATTATGACGAGGCAAGTTGCACAACAACAATCGCTGGATATAATATGATCTCAAAAATTACAGGGGCTTGCGCTGCGAGCGAAACTTCTGTAAATAAAACTGGATATAATGAGATTGTAATAGGAGATGGATTAAAATTAACAGTCAATACTTCTGCTGGATGCGAATATGCTGGTCAAGACTATAAAACAGCAACGATAGAAGCTAATCCTTTAACAGCTTCTCAAAACACAAGTTATGGTAAAGGATTCTTAGATAGTGTTGGTAATATAACATGTCCAAGCGATAGTGGATCAGATATAGATGGCCCTTACTGTGAAGATTACAGACAAAAACAAATGATAAATGTAAAGGGTCTTGTTGCAGGACATGGAATTGGATTCGCAAGCTGCGGAGGGACTGATTGTGGTAATTTGATTATCTATAATAATTTAAAGATTGATGGAACTGTTCAAAATAGCTGCGAATCTAGCTGTAATACTAAAACATTTGCACAAGTTGGCCAAATGAGTTTTGCCCCAGCTTTTAAAATTAGCTCTAATACTGGAACTGGATGCCAAAATAATTTTGATGGTGGATCTAGTCCTAAAATAACAATAGATTTTTCTTGTAAAAGCGTAGGCTCGTTTAAAGTTGTTCGATCAGTACAAAAGGTTGGAAATGATATTCAAATTTGTTGTGGCGATTTTAGTTATCAACAAACTTGTGATGATAAATTTATACTAACTGCTGCGCCAACTGGCAATAGTAGTTGCGGCTCATGCTCGGTTGGCGATCATACAATAACATTGCCAGTCGCAGAAGATCCAATTGCACTTATATTAGCACTTGCTGGTTTTTAAAAAATTTAATATAGAGAGAATATTATTATGGAAGACGGTCAAATAAAAGAAAATGTAGTAAATGCTATTGAGTCCTTAAAACAAGAAGGAGTTTCAATAAATGATTTTGATGACCCAGAAAAAGCAACTGGCCTTGGAGACGTTGTTGCCAATATTCTTGATAAATTCGGGCTTACTCAAGATTATTTACAAAAGGCTTTGGGTTTTGGGTGGGGTTGTGGATGCAACGAAAGAAAATCATTTTTGAATAAGATATTCTCTTTTAATAAAAAAGAAGAGTGACTAATATAGTTGAACCACACTAATATCTTGACAAATCTGAATATCGTTTTTATCATCTGGCCATCTAACACCTAGAACTACTTCCAATTTTGAGGCATCTACAACTTCAAATCTTTCTCCAGCCGTGATGTTTTGAAATAACATACCTGTTATTATATCTTTTTCGCCTAATCTAACAGGACTGTTAAACCAGCCTTGATAAAATCCGTTCCAGTACACATTTATTTGTATCATTCTATTTCCTTTAATGCATTTTTAACGCTTTTGGTTTCAGCATTTATTTTTGCAACGCTGCTTGGACCTCGTTGTGGACCAATATCGTAAAGGCCCATAGCCTGTGACTCTTGTGTTAATGCAATCAATGCAAGGCGACGAATAGCACAGCATTTTCCTTTAAGCTCTATATCCCAATCGTATTTATCTGAAGGAGGAATGTCTGTTGGTATTTCGGCATGAGCGCGTTTATTGTTATTATCTGGACACGATTCGCTATAATGAAATAAGGGCTTAGTATTGTAGTGATACCATGTTCCAGCACAGTGAGCCATTGCAAGCGATTCTGAAAGCTCGCAAGGATTACACTTATGATGAAGATTATCAAATGTAACTGGAATTCCATATTCTTCCCAAAAGTGCTTTAATAAGTTGCTTACTGTCCACATACCCTTATCTTCATTTTCTACAACAAGTCTTGATCTAACATTATGTGGCATAACACTAAGCCAATAAGTAAATCGCATAGCAATGTCTTCTGGAACGCCGCTGTTACAGTTAACATGAATGTTTATTGGATTAAAGTAGCTTTGTTCGCAGCCAAGCAAATCCATAATTTCTGCATGGTGCGTTAGTTCTTTAACTGTCTTGCGTACAGCTTCAATGTTTTCGCTTGCAAGTACGTTAAATTGATCTGGATGTATAGACAGTCTAATATTATATTTTGCCTTTCGTATATTAGCAAATTCAATCATAATGTCATCATATTGAGGAATATCTTCTAAAATAAAGTCAACATCTGGATGCGTAATAATTGGAAACAAGCTAGAAGATACTCTGTATCCCCATCCATTGTCTACGCAATATTTGATGGTACGGTGAGTCAACTGAACGTTGTTTAGATACCTTTCTCCTAGCGTTTTAATAGCAAAAGCCTTGCCTTCAGATTGGCAAAGCTTTTTGTATTGACTCCAAGTCATGGTTTGAAACGAGTAGCCATCACGCTTGAGTTGATTGCTAATACAGCACAAATTGTACATTTTTACTCCAATGATTCTAAAGGCTGATCTTCTACATCGTAAGTATACCTGCTCTTTTGAAATTTTTTCCAGTCTCCGCTAGAAATTTTATTTTCAGCAGACGTATACCACCTAAAATAGATCCAAGCTTCGCCAAATTCAGTATCAATAACTTGGCGATCATAATAATTTGGATATCCCTCTAGCCAATCTAATCTTTGGAATGTTTCTTCTTCTACTTCGTAGACCTCAATAGCAATAGATGTATCGCCATTATTGGTAATCCAAGGAATTAAATTCCCATACATATTAAACTTCGGCTCCGTTTTTGTTTCTCCTAAAAATTTAGAGCCTTCCAATAATACATGATTGTGAAAACCTTTTCTTAAAGTACCGTAAACAGCGACTAACATTAGATTCTTTCTATAATTACGTTATCAAACTCTGGTAAACTTAAATGACACCCAATAACCTTCATATCTTTTTGAGACAAATATATAGAATCGGAATAGTTGCGCATTTGCGGCAACCACTTTCCTATAAAGTTTGTATCTCCAGATATTATTTCTATTTGATTAGTAGACTCTTTTATTAGAATAAAGAGATTTTTTGGAATTTTTTCTTCCATTAGTCTTTCTTATTGTACACAAACCATCCACCATTTGGCAACCACCCATTGTGGGCTTCTGCAAAATCTTTTTCATCAGCTCGTTGCTGCTGCTGGGTTTCCGAAAGATTATTCCACCTAATCTTAGGAAATATTTCCCCGCTTTTGCCTTTTACTTGACCAAAAACAAGCTTGGCCCTACACTTATTATTTTGACAAACTATTTCAAGCCAATCGTTTTCATCCTTATCTTTTCGACAAACAAACTTAGTGTCTAGTCCTTGGCACTTTCCACACTTGCTATGGTCGTAAACTTCTTGAACCCTAGCTATACGCTTAAAAAGCTCTACTTCTTGCTCTGATTCTATACTAATAGAAAGCTTGTCGTTAATCTTTACTTGTGCATTATACATTGTTATTCTCCACTAAAAAAATCTTTCCAATTACTATCATAGCCAACAAGCTCTGTTTCTTCATTCAAAAGCTTTGTATCGCCTTGAAACTTAGAAAGCAAATCAATTGCAAGCTGACCCTCTTTATTTGAAGCAGCGTTTATTGTTTTCAATTTGCTATTAAATTTCTTTATTATTTTTTCTACATTTATGTTTAGTCGTTTACACAAAATGCCAATCGCCATAATTTGTTGGTCGTTGATCTTGGTATTTTCTAATACATTGTCATCTACCGATTGTACTTCTTCGGCTGTAACAACGCGAATCTTTAATGCTCGTCTCAAAGCTTTACCTTCGGCTCGCGTACATGCAGTAGAAACGATATGCTTTGCAAAAAGAGCTGGAAGTCCAGAGCGAACAACGTCTACGCAAGCGCTTACTCTTATTATTTGTTCATTGTCATATCTTTGAATAGTCAATGCGTGTTTTGCTACCGCTGTTGGATCTTCTGGAGTTGGCGTTTTAACAATTTCCGTATCCGACTCTAAAATAAGACCAAACTCTTTTTCAAGAACTCTTCTAAGGCCATCGGTTGTTGGTTTTCCTTGTACAAGCTCATGATTAGCAAGCTGATCCAAGATATATTCCGACCAACCTTCGTCTGTACAAAAGTACCTTTTTTCAGATTCTACTGCTACAACTGCATCAGAAACAATCTCAGCTTGCATTTTTTTATTTTTTAGTGCCATTAGATTTCAATGTACCTTTCTTCTTTGTCTGGAAACTTAGTTTTGATTTGATCAATTACCCTAGTTATTTCCGAGATAATATATCTGTAGTATCTCTGAGATTCACGCTTACATAATTTTACTCTCAAAAGAATCATTCCAGATCCTAAAATAAGCCCGTTTTTTGATAAATCAGCAGCTTGCCGTTTGATTAATTTTTCTTCTCCAAATACAGGCTTAAAATGCATTGGGCCATCGATTTCTATAGCTAGTTTATATTTTGGAACATAAAGGTCAATATGAAACTTGTCATTTTTTAAAGAATATTCTTTGTGCTTATCGACCAACAACCCCTGAGAACTTAAAAAATCAAAAATCATCTGCTCTACTTTAGAGCCGTTTCTAGAGGCTTTATTGATTGCCTGAGCGCCTTTTTTAAAAAACAGCTCCTTCTCTAGCTTACTTTTCTTTTTCCACGATTCTACGCCTATTTTAGACCGCTCTTCGCGCTCTTTTTCATCTAAAGAATCCCAAACCTTACCCTGACTTTCGCTAATTTTAAGCTTTGTTTCTTCTGGTCTTTTTGTACCTTTTGTTGGATGATCGTGTCTTCCGTTAGACAGCGCCAAAGCTTGAGCTTGAGATTTGCTTCTTGATTCAATTCCAAGCTTAGAAGCAAGTCTGCGTATTTTGTTTGGGTAGCTATCAAGCATAGAGGCTATAACAATCCAGCTTAACTGTTCTTTATTATAATACTGATTTAGTATTTCTCGTTGCTTTTCTTCGTTTTGTTTCCAAAAATCTTTACTCATTTTAATAGTTCTCCTATTTTTTCGTGATCCCATAAAGAAATTACATGGGATGGTTTTTTAAATAACTTTGACAATAAATTAAAATGCGATCTACTTGACGCAATTAATTCTATTTCGTTGTTGTAATAAATTTTATGTAAGCTTGAGTTTTTCAAATTGTTTACGTTTGGCCATTCTAAGCTATTTATGTAATAATATTTATTTTTAGCCATCAAACAATTACATAATATTTGAGTTGTGACTATGTTTGTAGATATTAATGTTCCAGTATGATTAAATGCATTGCTCATTTGCAGTATAGCAAAATTATTTTTGATTGGCATATCTTTGATTACATTTGTAAAAATACAGCAATCATAATTTTTAGATATTTCATTCAATGAATTTATCATAATGTAATCATGAGAATTACTAGATATTTCTTCGACGATGATCCCTATACTCATAGTAGATTTTCCTTTACATATCTCAAATATGAATTTAATGCGGCTGTAGTCTTTGCGTTCTTACGCAATTCAGAATTATCGTTTTCTAAAAAATTTAGAAGAGTTTGTTTGTTATCAAAATCTTTTCCATAAATAACAGGTAAGCAGTTGTTGATTGCAGCCTGATTAATATAATGACCACTATTTAAAAGAACTAGATATTTTGCGGAAGCAAATAAGTTTTTATACTCGTCTCTTTCTATGCTACCTAGATACTCTACAAACGGGACTTTATGATCGCCAAAAATTTTAACGTTATATTTGTTTGTAAGCAATTTTATGAATATGAAATTATCATAGTTATCGGTATCTATATCGTCTGACAACAGAATGATATCTGATTTGAAATACTCCCTTTCTTCTCCATTTCCATAAAGCGGAATATCTGTAAGATATGGAATTGTATTTAAATCAATAAATTTATCTATTCCATCAAACTGCTCTGTTGCAAATATAGTAGTCTCAATATCCTGATTTTCACTTTTAATAGCAGATATGGTATTTAATATTTTTTTTACATTGGACTGATTATCAATATAAAACAATATTTTTTTAGGGTTTGTTTTTTTTGCAGCAGTATACATGGAATCGATATCTTTTATTATTTTGATATCTTTATATAATTTTTTTATTGCATTGTAAATGCCGATGATTTTTATATTGTTGCTATTTTGTATTAGTATCATATTATTTTAATAACTTCGTCTAAATCTTTAGTTGTGTCTATATCTATTACTTTTGCTTTTTTGTTATAAATAGCGTTTATTTTTCCTCCACCTGCCACTATCTTATTGATAGTCTCAAATCCAAACAAATTTTTGTTGTTTTGATTCCAGCAAATCTGCTTTAGCATTGCCAGTTCTTTTCCGGTAAAGAAAGATATCTGGCTCCATTTTGTCGGCAATTCATACATCATATTTTCTATAAAATTATTTTCATCTATTGTGCATCCAACCTCATTTTCAACCATCATGTGTTCGCCAACAAGGGTGCTGGATTTGTTAAATGAAAATGACGATATAGCATATTCGTTAAAAACTAAATCCCCATAAACCAATAATACATTGTTCATACAGGCTCTTAGTCCCATTCCTATACTTCTTGTCACATTTGTTTGCTCAAACATTTCGTTTTCTATTTTGATTATATCACTTGGTAAATGATTCATTAAATTAATAGAATCATATCCACAAACAATAATAATATTTGATTTTGGAAGAAATTTTCTTAATATTTTAATTTGATGGTCTATCAATATGAGATTGTTTTTAATTTGTATAAGGGCTTTTGCTCCCCATGTTTTCATTCTTTTGCCGTATCCTGCGGCAGGAATTAGTATATCGATGTTGTTTTTATTTTCTCTGATTACTTTAATTGACATATAGGCTTATTAGTTTAAAAAATGGCTCCGGTAAATTTACAATTAGTCCTGAGTTTGCCATTATTTGCTTTAAATACAAATCTTTTGCCGATTTTATTTTTGACTTGTTTACAAATACTGGACACGGATATTCTATTTTGTTGTATTTATACTCTATATAAGACAAATCTTGATTTGACTCATAAATTTCAATATCGCAAATAACGGCATTTAAATCTTTGTATTTTTGAAATAATGATTCTATATATTCTAAATCTTTTTCAGAACATATAATTTCAAAATTTTCTGGCAAAAAACAAACTATATCTTTGTCTATTTTATCTATAGAAAATGATTCTATGTCTTTTTCTTTTATTATTTCTATCTTATTGTTGGACATATATCTTTAATATTAAACATTATTTTATCTAAATTGCATTCGGCTTGTTTTATTTTTTCTTCAATTGGTATATTAAATGCGTTTCCGCTATATTTTTGATGTGCGACTTTGGATACAATCATTCCGTTGATGTGATCGACCGGATACGCAAAATTAATCGACATTAATTTATTTATTATTGCGTCGTCAAGATCTTTCATGAAATCTAAAGGAATTTTATATCCAACTTCAAAAACCATATACAAAGGAAGTGGTAAATTCGAGGTATTGTCGTATATCAAATCTATTATTTCTCTGTCTGAGATTTCTGAGTCATAAATATTTTTAAAAGTAATCTTATTGAATCCTGAATCTATTAAGCATTTATAAAGCTCGCTTGGTTTTTCATATTGCTCTGGATTTTCGCTATAGGCTACATATTGCTTATTGACAACTGTAACCATAGTTGGAGGATAAATTTGAGACTTTAAAGCCTTTAATGCATTGATAAGATCTTCTTTTTTATCATCTTTATTGAGAAGAAGTATAACATGAAGATTCACTTTTACTTGGCTTTTTGTCGTCGATTCCCATAGGCTTTCTGGAATGTCGAGATATTCCATGAGAGCTTTTGTTCTATAGTAAAGACAAAACGACTCATTTATAACATAGAATTCTGCATCATCGTCATAAGCCTCAACGACTTCATGATATTTAAGTCTATCCATCTTGCATCCAATTTGTTTATTTTCTTCTTTAATTGAAAATATACAATCTTTACACGATGTATGAATAACACTAAGTTTTTGTTCTTCTGTCATTGTTTTATTGCCTCTATTATGTATCTACACTCTTTGACGCCAGAAAAATTTATCTTCCATTTATTATCCATAAGATATTCAAGCACACCCATAAAAGAGTTAAACTGGTGCATTTTTCTTATATATTCACAAGCGTCTTTTAAGGGCATTCTTCCATAAAAAACTCTGCCGCATAATTGGAGCGCGTCGGTTCCATTGATAATTAGTTTTCCTCCTATCGCAGTTTTTGAACACAAAAGAGAAAGGATGCTTTCGTTTTTAGATTGCTCTAAAATATCAACAGCGTTGATTTCTTCAAAAAAATTGTCTGGAGTATCAATCAAATCTATTTCATTTAAATCTGATTCTTGAAGCTTTTCATTAATAATTCTAACTTTTTTATCTAGCATATTCTCCCCTTTTGTAAAATATATTTTTAGCATAATCTAATGCTAAAGACCATTTATTGCAAAATACATCTAATCCTTTATCGCTCATGAATTTTTTGCCATTATTAATTTTTAATACAAAATCTTGTTTGTCAAAAACAGAAAACGGGTCTTCGTTTTGATCTATAAAAAAGCAAAAATCTTTAAAACTTGAAAGGCTTTCGTTCTCTTTAAAAGTCACTACAGGAATTTCGTTTTCTAGGCAATTCGACATTAAAGGCGTATAAAATTGCCATAAATTTAAATATACGGCAGCTTCTTCGTAATTGGTGGTAAATCTATCATCAATAATTAAACTAATTTGTTCTAAATATTCTTTTGTAAAATTAGAGTCGATTAAAATTTTATGTTGATTTGACGGTTTTTTATTTTCCATTGGAGGTATATGTATCGTGTAATTAACTTCAGAGGTCCACGGAGTAGACCAAGACTCTTGAACATCTTTAGAGCAAGATATGTTAATTATACCATTATTCATTATCAATGGACCTTTTTTTTCGTATGGTTGAAAAACAGGCATTGGATATTCAACTTTGGAAGACGCAATGTCTACTAGAATAATAGGAATATGCCATAAATGAGAAAGCATGCTTGCGTAATGATAAAGCAATCCACGATCAAAAGCTATTATAAAATCTACATTTATTAGCGACACATCCCATTGTGAACTGCAAATTTGTAGATTTGGAATGGTTCTAACAGAATTCCATTGTTTATGTTGCGCAGCTTCTGCGATAATATAAAAATTATGATCTAACTTAGTTAGTATTTTAATGTATTCATCAAAAAAGGAATTTATTAAAACTATATTTAGTTTATCTTCTTTCTTTCTCGATAGTGATCTTATTACATTATTTATTGCAAACATCCTATGGCCTCCGAAATTTTCTGTTTCAAATTTGCTAAATACGATTCTTTATATTCCGCAACAATTTTCTTTGCAATTGAATTCCTTTCTTCATTATGATAAGCCGCTCTTAATATTTCTTTTAAGCTTAATGTATTTGGCATATGCCAATAATATTCGCCAGTATACATTTCTATAAATGGTTTTTGGTCGTTCATACATATTTCTTTTGATGAATCAACTAAAAATGGATAGTTTTCTCCAACGCTGTTTTTATTGATATCTAAAAGTATCGGTAATTTTCCCGCAAAAATAGAAGCCAAAGAACCCTGACTTAGTTTAGAGTTATATCCAACATCAATATAAAAATCACAATTTTGATGTAAAAACTCAATAATTTCATTGTTACTTGTAGAAAATACAGCTATATTTGGATACAGTTTTTGATTTTGGTAAATGCCAAGTTTTGCTTTAATTATTTTAATTTGTTCCATTATAGCTTTATCGTCAGAGGTAGCAATAATAAGAATAGTGTTGTCATACATATTAAAAGAACTAAGATATGATATAACGGCTTCATAAATACCATGCATTGGATTTGCGCCAGAAACTATTAAAAACTTCTTTTGATAAAAATCAAAATCCATTTGTTTTGCGCACTTTTGTTTAAAGTAGGGAACGGTATTTATATTAAAAATATTTTGTTGGTCGGTAGCAACCTTTGATATAATTTGTTTTTCTAATTCCGAACACACAATAATAGAATCTGCAAGACCTATGTTTGCCGACCAGCTAGAATGATCTATAAAAGAGTCGATAGATGTATAAAGTACGTTTGACTTAGCTATTCCGCTTTTGATAAAGTACTGTGGTAAACAGTTTTGTATTAAAACATCATACTCTGCGTGATAGTCGTTTTCAAAATTTTCGTATTTAATTTCGTCTTCTTTATCGATAGACATTTGATTACTAAGCCAAATTGGCCTAGTTGTAAGTTCTATATTATCTATAGAAGAAAGAATATCTATCATCCCTTTAGCATTGTTTCCCCATTCATCTTGCTGATAATATGGTCCAACAAATAATATTTTCTTTTTCATTGTTCTTTGAGTCCTTTATGAGCTTCTAATATAAATTCTGGAGTTTGTTGTTCTACAAAAACACCGCATCTTAATTTATCATAATTCAACTTTCTGTAATAAATTGAATTTAGTGTATAATCAAATATGATTTTTTGGTCGCATTTTTCTAGTCCTCCTTTTCTAGAAATACCCAAATTTAAATCCCTTATAGTTTCCATCATTTGTAAATTATAAATTTCAGAAGGATCTTGAACTAAATTTGAATAAAGCCACTCGCAAAATTGAAAGTTATTTAATCCTGTAGGTATATCGTTAGTATTAATTTCATTAATAATCGATCCAGAATTCCATTTGCCAGAATTGGGTTTCTTATTGTCTAATGCATCGACAATAGAATCTATCCAAACTTGAGCGGCTTTATCCCAATCATATTTATTCTTGCAAAGCCTATATGTCTCATTTCTTAGATCCTCTATTTCGGCTTCTGATTTTTTTGAAAAGTTTAACATTATTTCAACTAGATGATCGTTATTTGGCCCAGACCTATCGGCGTTGGTTTCAAGCTCTCTTATTGGATACGCATCGATTGGTATTGCGTTTAAGTATTTAACAAAATCTGTCATAGAAGTGTTGTTTACAACCGCCAATGGAACACCACAGGCCGCAGCTTCTACAACTGGCATTCCAAATCCTTCGCATATTGCATATTGTATATATATATCAAAAAGATTATATATTTTAGACAATGTATTTGTGTCTAAGCCATTAGATACATTTGGCATAGTACAGCTATTTATTTTACAATGATCACAAAATGCTATTGCGTCTTGATAAAATCCGGGTTTAACCCTATTACATTTTCTACATAAGTAAGTTGTTAATAGTTTGTTAAGTATGCCAAATTCATGCGCAAGTTCGGTTATATCCCATCCTGTTTTTTCTGGAAAACTTGTATGTAGATACAGAAAAGATTTTTCGTAAGTTTCTTTATCGCATTTATCTAAATATTTTTTAAAACTGCGAATCAACTCAGCAAACATTTTTCTTTTTTGATTTCGCATAACAGTTCCAAATATTATGCTATTGGGATTGATTCCTAAGCTTTCTTTGTGCGATTTTTTGTCTGCAACAATATCAAAAACATCTTCCATAGCAGGAGATGCTATGCCAAAAACATTTAATCTTCCATGAGTTTGATTTTCTAGAATCTCTTTTCCGTAATGAGAATATGATAATAACCTACTGCATTTTTTAAATTTTTGAATCCAAGCGGATTTTTGAGGATCACTATCTACGGTGGGCATCCAAATCCATTCAAAAAATGGTAAAAATGGAGAGTCTGATACATAAGAATCCATCCAAGGATCTCGATATGTACAAACAACATCCGGCTTAAAATCTAAAGCCGCTCGATCAAATCTTTTCATTCCCCATTGAATTAATGGATTCTGATTAATTTCTTCTAGCTCTTGTCCAGAAACAAGGCTATTATTATAGACAAGCCAATCATTAGATTTAAATTCGTCGGGGGAAGCATAACAAACAAATTCTGCTAATTCAAATTTTCCAGAATCATATATTCTTTGTAAAATTTCTTTAGCATATGTCCCGAATCCAGACGCTAAGTTTCTAGACTCTGTAACAAATAAAACTTTGGGTTTAACTGTCATTTATTCCTTTTTTAATTTTTTTTATTGCTTTATACAAAGAGTTTTTAGCAACAGAAGTTGAAATATCCAGTATTTCACTTATTTCTTTTACGGAGCATCCGTCTAATTTAAGTCTAAGAATTTCTGTTTCTAAGCTTGTAAGCTCTTTTGGAAGAAATTCCCATAGATTAAATTTACTATGACAATAAACATGCTCGTCCTTTAGTTGCTTATAAGCGTGTTTTTTAAATTGATCTATTTCTTTTTTAACAAACCATCTAATAGATTTCCAAGCATAGCTAGAAATTTTACCTTTAGAATAATCGTATTTACGCAATGCTTTCCAAAGACCTATTCTTCCGGCGTCTATTAAGTCTTCTTGCTCAGTATAGTTTCTTGGATTAAATGTTTTAACCACAGAAACAACTAGAGGCATGTTCTCCAAAATTAGCTCATTCATTTATACACCAATTATACAACCTTTTCTAGCTTTTCTATACCTTTTATCAAAAAACTTCCTTTTAATTTATCTCTTGTTCCTCTAAATAAATAAACTTTACCATGTCTTAAATCCTTTTTATATTTTGACCATTCATCAGAAAACATCATAACTCCATCTAAAGAGCATGTGCTATCGCTTATCTTTAGGAAAGCTATCTTTTGACCCTTATTTTTTCCACTCTTTATTGGCCACTCTGATATGCTATCGATTTTAGCAACAATAGATATAAATTTTTCATTCATTCCATTTACATAGTCTATACAAGCGCAATTTCCAAGAGCCGTATCATAATCGTCTACTTCGCTGCATGTTATTTCGGCCCCTAACAAATCTTTTTCTTGTTTTGCTTTCCAAGAAGCAGAATCTTTAAGCTCAAAAGAAGGATTATCTAACGACTGAATTACGCTATTTATTGTCAAAAGATGCTTTTCTTTGTTGACACCCTTCCTTGAATTTAATTGCACATAATTGTATAGCATGCCAAGTCCTTCCCTAAATGTTTTAGAGCCACAAGACAGAAGAAAATCTTTGTCTTTATCTTTTATTTGCTTATAAATTTCATAATCATAATGCATTTTTGTTCTTGGAAGTTTGTAGCAATCAAAAGCACCAGCTAATATCATTGACTCGAATGAATTTGTTTTAATATATTTGCCAAATCGCATCAAGAATTGATCCCAACTAATAGACTTTAAATCTATTTGGCTTTCGCTTATTTTTTCTTTTAGTACTTTAAATACGCTTCCTCCTACATTTTTTATATTGCAAAGTCCAAAAGTTGGCTTATCTTTAATTAGCTCAAAATTTTCATTCATGTTAAGAATCGAAGGAGCGCCAATTCTAATACCCATTGATTTCGCGTTGTTCACCAATTCGTATATTTCTTCATCTGGGTCTGGCTTTCCATCTGCTCCTCGTAAATATGAAGTAAAAAATGACCTTGGAAAATGGGCTTTGCAATAAGCGGTCAAATAGCTATTAAATGAATAAGAAACAGAATGACTTGCATTGAACGAATATCTTTGAGACTTTTCAATCCAGCTAAAGATTTCTTCTGCTTCTTCTCTTTTTAAAACTCCAAGGTCAACGGATTTTTGTATAAATTCTCCCTTGATTTTACCCATAAGCTCGATAATTTTTTTACCAATAGCTTTGCGTAAAATTTCAGCTTCTTGCAAAGAGTATCCAGCAAGCTGCTTGGCAATAGCAAGAGCTTGTTCTTGATATACAAGAATACCATATGTTTCTTTTAATATAGGAATTAGTCCGGGATGAAAATAGTCTGTTTCCTCTTTACCAAACTTTCTATCTATATAATGTTGTGTTAGATTTTTACCATCAACTATAGACTCTAAGCATCCGGGACGAATAATAGCAATTAAATCTGATAGCTCTTTAATACTATTAGGTTTAACGTCTTTAGATTTTGTTTGTCCAAGCCTAGATTCTAACTGAAAAACACCTTTTGTGTTTCCTTCTTGAATCAAGTCCCATGTAGCTTGACAATTTAATGGTATTTTGGTAATATCTGGATCAAAAATAAGTTGACCATCTTTTTGTTCAAACTTACATCCACAACGAAAGTCTATCATATTATTTTCCAAAAGAGTTTTTAAACTTACTTACGCTTGCCTGTTTTCTATGAAATTTAAGAAATCTCACTATCCATTCTGCGGTATCTTGAACATCGGATATTGCAGTATGCGCAGCGCCAGTAGCTTTCATTCCAAAGAAATCTCGTAAAGTGTCTGCCTTGTAGTCTTTAGGTTCGTCCAAGCTTTCAAACCACCACAACACAGCGTCCATAAAATCAAATTCAGATACCGTTGACATTGGCATTTTTGTCTTGTATTTTTCTGCCAATCGGCTTAAAATCGGCATATCATACTTTGCAATATTGTACCCGGCAGGAATTGGCTCAGGATACCACTGTCCCGGCTTTTTATCAACAGTAAATTTAGAACAAAATAAACAAAAATCTTTCCATACGACTTTTTCGTCTCTTGCGGACTTCCAAAGCTGAACGATTTCTTCTTCGGTTTGATCTCGTTTTTTTGCATGCCAAGCTATAGTTTTCTTGATATCATCTGTGAAATATTCTTTTTTATCTATATTTGGTGGCCTAATCATACTATGAAAAATAGCATCTCGTTTGATTTCCAAAGTGTCTGGATTGATTGGAACAGCAGCAATTTCTACTGGGTTACAAATTTTAGGATCTGGCCCATCTGTTTCTAAATCAAAGCATATAATCCATCGTTCATTCTTCATTTTGAATCCTCATAAATATTGATATTTTTCCTTCTTTCCAATTTTTTCTAGCTGTTGCTAATTTTTCAGAAGTAGTTTCTGCGTTACAAAATCCACACTGTATTCTAAATAAAAGCGATTCACTTCTATATATCCCAACATCTTTTGATCCACACGACGGGCATTTATTTTTTACTTTAATATTTCCCATTTTTAACACCTTTTACAATATCTGAAATATCCATTATCTTATCTAGCGACCTAATACCCAAACAATCTAGCTTTAGTAGTCCAACTTCTTCGCATCCCGGACCTTCAAAGCCAGCAAGCATATTTTCTTCTTCTTTGTCTAGAACCATAGGGCAAGATTCGCTGATTGGACTTGCAGAAATAACAACTCCAGCAGCATGTTTTCCAGATCCAATTTTAGTATGTTCTAAGCGAATTGCTTGTTCAAAGATTTTAGAAAATCTTCCTTCAAGCTTTCCTTCGTCATTAATATAGCACCAATCTTTTAGCTTGTCTGCATCATGCTCTAATGCCCACAATATAGTAGAAGAAAAGCCGTACTCTTCTTCGATATCTTGAAGTTCGTCAGCGACTTTTGCTTCATCCATAATATACTTGGTAATAGCATTTTGTTCATCAAAAGAAATATTACCTCTTGCGGCCATAACTCGCTTTAACGCCGAACGACCTTTCATTGTTTGAAAAGTAATAATTTGGGCAGTATTTTCTTTTCCATATTTATTACGAATATATTCAATAACTTTTGGTCTAGCTTCTTTTGGCACATCAAAATCAATATCTGGCCAAGAAATTTTACCCGGAGCATTTCTTCCAGCATTGTAGAATCTTTCAAAAACAAGATTATATGGAATTGGGTTAATCTTTGTGATACCAAGCAAATAAGAAACCATACATCCAGCAGCGC